>ERZ767310.237-NODE-237-length-35339-cov-4.794978_pt1 | contig 35339 bp, 33 predicted proteins | sample MGYA00374954_ERZ767310 | MGnify/ENA primary metagenome ERZ767310 (study PRJEB28948, sample SAMN06267188) | marine metagenome | isolation source: Columbia River Estuary | place: USA:Columbia River Estuary, USA | collected 2013-07-23 ...
TAAATCTCAATGAGGTAGAACAAGGTATTTTAGAGGAGGTATTCAGACGCACAGGACAGTTTAGGAATTTCTAAAACAAGTCTTAAATTATTAGTTTTTAGTGCTCAGTGGAATTCACAACTTAAAACTAAGAACTCCACACTCAAAACTCAAATTGTTGGCATAAGACTTGAACCTATACTGTCATCTTTCAAAACAAGTGGTTGCTGGTATATTACTCTGCCATGTTGACCAGAAAAGAGACATTATGAAGATAGACGACACATTTAAGTTTGACAGACTGTCATTAGCCAATATAAACGAAGACACAGATTTTATTCCTTTAGTTTCTTCAGAATCAGATTACCAATTAGAAGAAGGTGAGCATCCAGAAGAAATTGCTTTGCTACCTTTAAGAAATACTGTTATTTTTCCTGGCGTTGTAGCTCCTATTACTGCTGGTCGCGACAAAAGCATCAAGCTAATAAATGACGCTCAAAATGGCACTAAATTAATTGGTGTGATTGCCCAGAAAGAAGGGAAAACTGAAACTCCAGGCTTTGAAGATTTACATACTGTAGGCACACTTGCGAAAATAATTCGCATGTTTAAAATGCCTGATGGAAACACTACTGTTATCATTCAAGGACTGAATCGTTTTACGATTAAGGAGCAAATTCAGACAGAGCCTTATTTGAAAGCAAAAATTGAAGTAATAAAGGAGCAAAGTGAAGTTGAAAAAACAAAAGACTTTGAAATCCTTATTGGCTCCGTAAAAGATTTAGCAGGTCAAATCATACAAGATTCACCAACTATACCAAGTGAAGCCCAGTTTGCGCTGAATAACATAAAGAGCAACACGTTTATGCTCAACTTCATTTCTAGTAACATGAATGTTGATGTAAATGGAAAGCAAGAATTGCTGGAAGAAGGCGATCTAATGAAACGTACAAATTCCGTTTTAAAACACTTGACTAAGGAGCTGCAAATGCTTGAGGTGAAAAACGAAATTCAAGACAAAGTAAAATCTGAATTCGACAACCAGCAGCGTGAGTATTTTCTAAATCAGCAGATGAAAACCATTCAAGAAGAATTAGGTGGAAATTCACATGAGAGCGATGTTGAAGAAATGCGCACACGCGGCAAGTCTAAGAAATGGAATGAGGACACGGCAGAACATTTTGAAAAAGAACTTTCAAAACTTCAGCGTTTAAATCCACAAATGCCAGACGCTTCTGTGCAACGCAACTATTTAGAGCTTATGCTCGACTTGCCTTGGAATGAATTCTCTAAAGATAAATTCGATTTAAAACGTGCTTCTAAAATCTTAGACCGCGATCATTTTGGTTTAGACAAAATAAAAGAGCGCATCATAGAGCATCTTGCTGTTTTAAAATTGAAAGGCGACATGAAGTCTCCAATCTTATGTTTATACGGCCCTCCTGGCGTTGGTAAAACATCTTTGGGCAAATCTATCGCTGAAAGCCTGGGAAGAGAATACCAACGTATTTCTTTAGGTGGCTTGCGCGATGAAGCCGAAATTAGGGGTCATCGTAAAACCTATATCGGTGCGATGCCAGGGCGAATTATTCAGTCGCTTAAAAAAGCTGGAAATTCGAATCCTGTTTTTGTTTTAGATGAAATTGATAAGCTTTCTTATGGCGGTCATGGCGATCCATCTTCTGCTATGTTAGAAGTTTTAGATCCAGAGCAAAACAGTTCGTTTTATGATAATTACTTAGAGCAAGGTTACGACTTAAGCAAAGTGATGTTCATCGCAACAGCGAATAACTTACAGACGATTCAGCCTGCGTTGTTAGACCGTATGGAGATCATCGAAATAAATGGTTATACGATAGAGGAAAAAGTTCAAATTGCGAAGAAGCATTTGTTGCCAAAACAGATAAAAGAACACGGTCTTAAAAAAGACCAATTGAAAGTTCCAAATAAGGTTTTAGAAAAAGCAATTGAAGGCTACACCAGAGAATCAGGTGTTAGAGGCATGGATAAAATCATGGCAAAGTTGGCGCGTTACGCTGCTAAGAATATTGCTATGGAACAAGAATACGAAGTGACATTAACACCCGAAATACTTCAAACTATTTTAGGGGCATCACACATGGAAAGAGACAAGCACCAAGGCAACGATGTTGCAGGTGTAGTAACTGGCTTGGCATGGACACCGGTAGGTGGCGATATCCTTTTCATAGAATCAAGCTTAAGTCCTGGAAAAGGTCAAGTTGTTTTGACAGGAAATTTAGGCGATGTCATGAAAGAGTCTGCAACGATTGCGATGGCTTACATAAAATCAAATGCAGACAAATTCGGCATTAAACCAGAAGTTTTTAAAACTTGGGATGTAAACATTCACGTGCCGCAAGGTGCTACGCCAAAAGACGGCCCGTCTGCTGGTGTTACCATGTTGACTGCTTTAACGAGCTTGTTTACGCAACGTAAGGTTAAAAACAAGTTGGCTATGACTGGAGAAATTACTCTTCGCGGTAAAGTTTTACCTGTTGGTGGATTGAAAGAAAAGATTCTAGCCGCAAAGAGAGCAAACATTAAAGAGTTGGTTTTATGCGAAGACAACCGCAGAGACATAGAAGAGATTAACGAGAAGTATTTAAAAGGCTTGACATTCCATTATGTAAAACAAATGGAAGAAGTTTTGGAACATGCACTGCTCGATCAAAAAGTAGCTAAGCCAAAAAAGTTAGATTAATCATAAAACGGGGTGTTAAATAACGTCCCGTTTCATTTTTAAATAAATCTTGAGGACGTGCGTTAATAACTCGAATTCTTTAATTTGGCAGCATGCGTAAAACCCTTTTTGTACTCTTACTTTTTACTGGCTTTTTAGTACAAGCACAGATCGGTGGGAAAAGCGCATTTCCGTTTCTTAACCTAGCAACTTCACCGCGGGTTGCGGGTGCTGCAGGTGGCATCATTGCGAATGTTGAGCCCGATGCTGTTTTTGGAATGTACAATCCAGCTTTACTTACAGAGCAGATGCATGGCCGTATGTCGTTCAGTTTTGCCAATATGGTCAATGATATAAACATGGGTGAAGCCATGTACACGCATTACGTAGAAGGTGTCGGAACATTCTTAATTGGAATGAAATATTTTAATTATGGAGATTTTAAATTAACCAATTCACAAGCACAAGTTTTAGGAAGTTTCACAGCTTCAGATTACATGGCGCAAGTGGGCTACGGTTATACCTTGAATGAAAAAATATCATTTGGGGCTTCTTTAAAATTCATAAACTCATCGTATGAATCCTATTCATCTTGGGGCATGGCTGCAGATTTAGGCGCTACATATCAAATTCCAGAAAGACGGTTTGCCATGTCTATGTTATTTAAAAACATTGGTTATCAATTTAACCCTTTTGGGGATGTAAGAGACCCGATGCCTTTCGAGATACAATATTCAATAAGCAATAAGTTTGAACATTTACCTTTCCGATGGATGATCTCCTTAGAGAATCTCCAGAAATGGGATTTAACGTATAACGACCCCAATGCACAAAATACGGATCCCATAACGGGAGAAACGGTAACAACAACGCCTGGTTTTGGAAACATGTTTATGAGACACGTGGTGATAGGTGGCGAATTGTCACCTTCAGATAATTTCAATATTCAATTGGGTTACAATTTTAGAAGAAGCATGGAAATGAAACCTGCAACGCGACAATCCACTGCTGGATTCACATTTGGAATTGGTTTAAAAATTGCCAAGTTCAGACTAAATTACGCCAATACATATTTGCACCTTTCTAATCGCATTCATCACATCGGCTTAACGACTTCTTTAGACCGTTGGAAAAAGAAATCAACTCCTCCTAACGACATTTAAATTTTGAAAAAAATTACAATTGCCATAGACGGCTTTTCTTCTACAGGCAAAAGCACAATGGCTAAAGAACTTGCTAAAGCTTTAAACTACTCTTACGTTGATACAGGAGCTATGTATAGATCCGTAGCCATGTATGCCATGCAAAACAATTATTCTAAGGATGAATTGATTGCTCATTTGGATGATATCAAAATTCATTTTGAGTTTTTAGAATCTACCCAAGCTAACACCACTTTTTTAAATGATAAGAACGGAGAAAATGAAATTCGAGGGAGTGAGGTTTCTAACAAAGTAAGCGAGGTGGCCACTATTTCGGAAATCAGAAAAGAACTGGTTCGCCAACAAAAAGAAATGGGTAAAAACAAAGGTGTGGTTATGGATGGCAGAGACATCGGTACAGTTGTTTTTCCAAATGCAGAATTAAAAATATTCATGACGGCTGATCCTGAAATCCGTGCAAAGCGCAGGCATGACGAGCTAGCTGCTAAAGGAGACAACACAAGCTTTGAAGCCGTTTATGACAATCTTCAAAAACGTGACACCGAAGACAGGAACAGATTAGATAGCCCACTTCTTGAGGCGGAAGATGCTTTAATTTTAGACAACACTTCTATTTCGAGAGAAGAGCAATTTGACATGGCTCTAAAATGGGCTAAAGAAAAAATGTAGAAATTAATTATCTAAAATGGAAAAGCCGCAATTCACATAGCAGCTTTCTTATTTATTTTTCTTTAACGGCTTTTAAATAGGTCTCTAATTCTAAGCCCTGCTCTTTAAACAGGTTTTCTATAAACTCAATGTATTTTAACATTGCGTCTTCTTTGCTCATCCCCTTCATCCTTTCCCATTGGTCGTACTTAAAAGTACTTACAACATCAGAAGAGGACTCTGGTCTTTCAGCTCCGACATCGCCAACTGTAGCTTGTTTGTAAAACCCATAAGCGTGCAGCATCGTGTCAGGTGCTTGTTTCGGCATATCTGCACCGCACTTTACGTGATCTAAAAATTGGTTTTCCAAATCTGTATTGGCCATTGACTTTTAATTAAGTGCAACAAAAATAAAAACTAAGCAATTGATTTGTGAATTAAATACACATTTGATTTACATAACTATTCACAATTTAATTTTAATCAAATTACGCAATGAAAATGCAACATCTGATAGACTAAAGAATATCGAGTGTTCTGAATACAATCGTACAGAAAAACACAAAGGGAACAGCGAATAAAAAGCTATCTAAACGATCTAAAACGCCACCATGCCCAGGAATTACATTGCCACTGTCTTTCACACCCGCATTTCGCTTCAGCATAGATTCAAATAAATCACCAAACGTTCCAGCCACACTAATCACAAAACTCAATACTATCCAATAACCAATATTTATTTCGTGATGATAAACTGATAGAATTATTCCAGCAGCCACAGAACCAACCAACCCTCCAACAAAACCTTCAATTGTCTTCTTTGGTGATAATCTCTCAAAGAGCTTTTTCTTACCGAGCCATTTACCAATTAGAAATGCAAGAGTATCATTTGCCCAAAGCATTATAAATATTGCCAAGATCAACAATGGGTTTTGGCTCGCAACTATTATAGAAAACAACAGCGGTATAGAGATGTACGCAATTGCTAACAATGAATTTTGCAATGCAAATTTATTAGTATCCGTTGGGCTTTGGTACAATTGATAGCAAAACAGCATAACTATTGGTAATAAGCCTAGCCATAACAACTCAGAATCTACATTATATAAAACATGAATTGAAAACAAGGAAAATATAATCACGTTTGAGAGCCATACCCATAAAGGATAAATTCCGCCATTACCTTCGAGTAGACGTATGACTTCTCGTGTTCCGAAAATTAACACCAAGGCAAAAAACGAAACCAAATAGGGCGCACCATAGAGCGCACTAAAGACGACAAGAGACACAAAAAGGCTTCCCGTTAAGGTTCTTAACAACGTGTTATTCATTTCACCTGATCTTCTACGAGTAAAAGATATAATACTCGTTTAGCGTTTTGGTCGTTAGAAGCCTGACGTACGGATTCATCTTGGGAACCTTTCAAGGTTGTCAACTGCCCAGGTCTATTGCTTTTGTACTTGTTGTTGATTTTAGCCATGCCGGCATGAAGGTTCTCAACAATCTGACTTGTTTTTGCGATAATAATATGAACTTCTGGAAGCTCCTTTAATACAATTCCACCCGTCTGAATATCATCAATCATTATTCCGCCAATCTGTGCAATAAGTGCTTCGCAATTAGAGCATATGGCTTGACTTTGATTTGCTTTGGATTGCACTTCAACCGAAAGGCCTTTCAAAACCTCTTTAATATCATCTTCTACAGTGTAAACAAACTTTGCATTCTCCTCAAGACAAACACTTTCTATGTTTCCCTTTAGTTCTTCCAAATCTTTGCAGTATAAAAAATGACCTCCACTTTTAGTGAAGTTTTTCACAAAGCGGAGGTCCAAAGATTCTTCATCCTGAGGCTCATACTTACCTGGAGCTTCAGTTGTTCCTTTTGGCGTAGGGCTTGGATTTCCTACGATTATATTTATGACTTTTTTAAAGAAGCCTCCTTTTTCCTGACTTTGCCCCATTTATCGGGATGAAATTTTTTATTTCGGATGAGTTCCAAAAATATAAAATTTACAACACGGCTTAGTCTTCTTTTGAAGCTTCTATAGATTCTTTTTTATCATCGTCATTTCCTTCTGAAATCTCAGATTTATCTGACAATTCTATTTCCTTTTTTTCTGAATCTACCTTTTCATTTTTTACTTCAGAAACAGATTCTTCAACATCTTCTTCATCAGCCAAGTCTTCAATGATAAGCGTGTCTTCCCATTCGCGTTTCCCGAAAATCTTCTCTAAATTTTCTTTGAATATCACCTCTTTGTCAAGAAGGTATTCAGCCAACTCAGTCAATTTATCTTTGTTCTCGCCTAATAGCTTTACTGCACGTCTGTATTGCTCCTCGATTATTTCATGAATTTCTTCATCAATCGTTACAGCAGTTTTCTCGCTGTAAGGCTTATCGAAGTTATATTCACTCTGACCAGAGGAATCGTAATACGTTATGTTCCCAATCTTCTTGTTTAAACCGTAAATCGTCACCATAGCTCTTGCTTGCTTGGTTACTTTTTCTAAATCACTTAAAGCACCAGTGCTAATTTTTCCAAATACAATTTCTTCAGCTGCACGTCCACCCAAAGCTGCGCACATTTCATCTAGCATTTGATCTGCCGTAGTAATTTGTCTTTCCTCAGGTAAATACCAAGCTGCACCAAGTGATCTTCCACGCGGCACAATTGTCACCTTTACTAAAGGTGATGCATGCTCTAACAACCAACTTGCTGTAGCATGACCGGCTTCGTGATAAGCGATAGTCTTTTTCTCTTTTGGAGAAATAATTTTGCTTTTCTTTTCAAGACCACCAATAATTCTATCAATAGCAGCTATAAAGTGTTTTTTCTTAACCGATTCACTGTTTTTTCTTGCTGCAATCAAAGCTGCTTCATTACAAACATTTGCGATATCTGCTCCTGAAAATCCGGGCGTTTGTCTTGCTAAGAAATCAAAATCCATATCTCCTTCTGTTTTCAGAGGCTTCGTATGCACTTTAAAAATCGCTTTACGCTCTTTCACTTCTGGTAAGTCAACATAAATTGTTCTGTCAAATCTACCTGGGCGCATCAAAGCACTATCTAATACATCTGCACGGTTTGTAGCAGCCATTAAAATAACGTGCTGATTTGTTCCGAAACCATCCATCTCCGTTAATAGAGCATTTAATGTATTTTCTCTCTCATCATTTCCGCCAGACAAATTACTCTTACCTCTGGCACGACCAATAGCATCAATTTCATCAATGAAAATAATACAAGGCGATTTTTCTTTGGCATTCTTGAATAAATCTCGAACGCGGCTTGCTCCCACTCCAACAAACATCTCTACAAAATCAGAACCTGACAGCGAGAAAAATGGAACTTTAGCTTCACCAGCAACTGCTTTGGCTAACAATGTTTTTCCTGTACCAGGAGAACCTGAAAGCAATACCCCGCGCGGTATTTTCCCACCAAGCTTAGTATACTTATCTGGGTTCTTTAAGAAATCAACAATTTCATTAATCTCTTCTTTTGCTTCTTCTAAACCGGCAACATCTTTAAATGTCACTTTTACTTTACTCTCTTTATCGTAAACTTGAGCTTTAGATTTTCCAATATTGAAAATCTGACCTCCAGCGCCACCGCCACCGCCACTCATTCTCCTCATGATAAATAACCAAAGCGCAATAAACAAGAATACAGGAAGTATCCAGGCTAATATTTCGCCTAAATAATTATGCTGTTCTGTATACTCAATAGACTCATCCTTGCGACCATAGTTGGATGCCAATTCTGGGTTGTCTTCGTAAAATCTACTTAAGTTTTTTTCCAAAGTCTCCCTTGGCATCTCAAATTGATAATGCGGCCCTTTGCTTACTTGTTCACTGAAACGAGACTTAGAAACGTCATCGTATTCATCTTTTTCTAAAGCTTCTTCGGTTAAATAAATACGAACCAATTTATCGTTAACTACCTCAAGATGATCTAAATCATTTTGCTGAAGCATTTCTTTCAAGTCAGTAAACCCTTTTTTATCTGAGGCTACTGGCTCACTACCTACGTAGTTTAAAACAATAAACGCCACAAAAATCAAGGCATAAATCCAATAAAAATTAAATTTTGGCTTTGCCCCCTTTGGCGAATTCTTTTTATTACCTCCAGTGAATTGCTCTTTAAGCTTATCAAGCTGGCTTTTATCCTTTTTATACTCTCCCATTATAATATCTTAGCTTTCTATGTCAGTAATTTTAGCGTCTCCCCACATTCCTTCAATGTCGTAAAACTCTCTTGCCTCTTTTTGAAAAACATGAACAACGGTATTTACGTAGTCCATTAAAATCCAATAAGCCTGATCTGCACCTTCAACGTGCCATGGTCTATCTTTAATATTTTCTCTAACCACTTTTTGAATAGAACTGAATATTGCAGAAACTTGGGTATTTGAATTCCCATCACAAATCACAAAAAAATCGCAAACTGAATTCTCTAAAGATGTTAAGTCCAAGACTCTTATATTCTCTCCTTTTACATCTGTAATCCCCTCAATTATATTAGCAATAAGAGGATTAAATTTTTCTACCTGAGATTGACCCATGAAATCAAATTAGATTATACTTTTCAAAACTAGCTTTTAGCGAGCAAAGCAAGTGCCAAGAATATGAATAAAAAAGACAACGAACCTTACAAATCATGGCTTATTAATGGCCTGTACTGCCTACTTTATAAGGAGTTAAGCTCTACCAACTTAACTGGAATTGCCCTGATGAATACAGGTAAAATTGCTGGATCATCTGCCATTATATCGGACAGCCAAATCAATGGGCGTGGGCAATTGCGGACAAAATGGCACGCAAGCCCTGAAAAGAACCTGACATTCTCGATTGTTATTCCAAAACTCAAGCTCAATGTTTTAAACCAATTTAAATTAAATAAAGCTTTTTGTTTAGCTGTTCATTATACTTTATTGCCCTACTGTAATGACTTAAAGATAAAATGGCCGAATGATATTTATTACAAAGACCAAAAGCTTGGTGGTATTTTAATCGAAAATCAAATTCAAGGCAACTCAATAAAGAGTTGTGTCATTGGATTAGGTCTAAATATCAATGAAGACTATTGGCCTGACGATTTACTTAATCCCGTTTCACTCAAAGAAATTTCAAAATCTAATTTTGACATTGAAAAACTTCAAAATGAATTCCCAATAAAGATCTTTAACAGTTTTACAGAGTTTTTTAATAAATCTGCAGGCAGTATAGATAAACTATACCATGAGCTCCTTTATGGAATAAATGAATGGAGAAGGTTTCAAGATGAAGACAATGAATTTGAAGGGCGAATAATAGGCACAAACGGACTAGGCAACCTAAGTGTTGAAAATAAAAAAGGGACAGTGAAACACTACCCCTTGAAATCGATAAGATTTATTTTTTAAAGCTTTTCCATATTGTCGGTTAAGGTCTTTAAAAATGCTTTTAATGGTTTTTCAACCATCATTTTCATCATCATGTTAAACTGACCTTGAAACTCTAACCAAGCATGTGCATGGCTTTCGTGTTGCTTAAAGTGACATACTAGTTCGAAATCTAATTTATCGTTCGCGCTTTTTAAACGTATTAATTCATTGTCTTTAATTTCAACAACCTTCATTTTAACTTCGGGCATGGCGCCCAAAGCGAACAAAAACCAATCGTCACCAGCTTCAAATTTCTTGACCTCTGGCGGCATTAATGAATTAAAATTATACGGATGAGATAAAAACTTAAATAATTTATCTATTGGTTCGTGAATGACGATTTCTCTTTCTTTAATCTGTGTATTCATATTATTTACCCCATTCTGATGGATTAGTTCTCCAGTCTCTTAATAGACTTGAGCTTTCCTGATTAATATATCCTGTTGCCGCTGCGTTCTCTACTAAAGCATCGTAATCACTTAATGTAAATAATTGACAATCGGCATCTGTAAAATTATTTTTGGCTACCTCAAAACCATACGAGAAAATTGCTGTCATGCCTATTACATTAGCCTTCATTTCTCGCAAAGCCGCAACGGCATCTAAACTGCTCATTCCGGTACTAATTAAATCTTCAACTACAACAACAGATTGACCTTCGCTTAAAGCACCTTCTACTTTATTTTGACGGCCGTGCGCTTTCGCTGATGAGCGCACATAAACAAATGGCTTATTCATCTTATCTGCTACAAGCGCACCCACTGCAATTGCCCCAGTTGCAACGCCTGCAATTACATCTACATCTCCATATTTTTCTTCAATCCCCTTACAAATAGAATCAACAATAAATGTTCTAATTTCAGGGTAAGAAAGACTCAAACGGTTATCACAATAAATTGGAGATTTCCATCCTGACGCCCAAGTAAAAGGGTTGTTTGGTTGCAATTTTATTGCATTAATTTGCAATAGCTTTTCAGCAACAATTTTAGCATTCTCAGTATTCCAAATCATGGCGCCAAATGTATAAAGTATTTTTCAACGAAAACCCAATAACCTTTAGTTCTGAAGCCTCTATTGAAAAGGGCATTGAGAACGTTCCGGCTACTATTTTAGGTGGGAATTACAAGCTGTTAGTTGACAGACTTTTAGGTGAAGAAAATCTTCATATTAATGTTGTTTCAGATAAACTTGCCAAATCCTGGGAAGACTTTAAAAACCACTTCACACTTATAGAAGCTGCAGGGGGTTTTGTTTTGAATGAAAAGAAAGAAACACTTTGCATCCACCGCTTAGGCAAATGGGATTTACCAAAAGGCAAACTAGAAAAAAACGAGAGAATTGAAGAGTGCGCCATTCGTGAAGTTGAGGAAGAATGCGGCATTCAAAACTTAAAAATCACAAGTCCTGTTTTTCACACTTATCACACTTATATTTTAAAAGGTGAGTCTATTCTTAAAAGAACCCATTGGTATAAAATGATGACTTCAACACAGGACCTCACTCCACAAACAGAAGAAGATATTACTGAAGTAATTTGGGCTGATTCAGAAAAAGTAAAGACTATTCACAATAATACCTACCCGAATATTAAGCTAGTGCTGGAAAATTTCAAATAGGGTTTTAACATTAAAAAATGAAAACTTAGAATTTGAAATAATAAAGATTCTGAGCTAGACTTTTACCCCTTCAGGCACAAACAAAGAATAATCTCCAGCGTTTGTTATTACATCCCTTACAATAGAACTACTGATAAAAGAGGTTTCTGGGCTCGTTAGTAAAAACACCGTTTCAATATCGTTTGCCATTTTCTGATTTGCACGTGAAATTGCTTTCTCGAATTCAAAATCTGCGGGGTTTCTCAAGCCGCGTAGCAAGAATTTGGCTCCAACTGTTCTAGCAAAATCTATAGTCAAGCCTTCGTAAGTCACCACTTCTATTTTACTTTCTTCAGCAAACGACTCCTTAATCCAACCCATTCTTTGCTCAAGGCTGAACATGTATTTCTTGTTTGCATTGATTCCAATAGCAACAACAATTTTATCGAAGAGCGGCAATGCACGTTTTATAACATCTACATGCCCAAGTGTAATAGGATCAAAACTTCCTGGAAACAGCGCTACCTTCATGACTAAGATTTTAAAGTTTCTTTTAGTACAAGAGTAAAAAATTCTTTTTGACTATATCCTTTATACTCCAACTGCTTAGGCACAATACTCGCTGGCGACAAACCTGGAACCGTATTCACTTCGATAAACACAGGCTTTTTTGACGACTCTTCAATTATATAATCAACTCTAATTACGCCTTTCAATTCAAGCTTTTCGTACAATGCAATCGAGTTTTCTTCAATTTCATTTTGAATTTCTGAGGCTATTCTCGCTGGAGTGATTTCCTCAGAAGCACCTTCGTATTTCGCTTGGAAATCGAAGAATGCATTTTTACTTACGATTTCAGTTATCGCCAAAACCTCAACTTTTCCATTCAATCGCGCAACACCGCAACCCACTTCAATACCAAGAACTGCTGCCTCTACGACAATATCAGAATCTTCTTTTTTAGCCTCATCAATAGCGGGTTTAATTCCTGCCAGTTCTGTTACACGTGTTATTCCATAACTACTCCCAGAACGACTTGGCTTTACGAATAGTGGAAAACCTAAGTTTTCGGCCAGTTCATTTTCATCGATTATATCGTTTCCAGTGAAGTACATTCCTTTAGCGCAATTGACACCAAATCGACTTACTATGGCATTTGTTTTAGACTTATTGAATGTTAAAGCACTACCGAAAAAATCACACGAAGTATGCTTCATATTAACTATTTCGAAATAGGCTTGCATTAAACCATCTTCACCAGGTGTACCGTGAATAGCATTAAAAACACCATCGAAGGTTATTTTTTCATCCTGACGTAGAAATGAAAAATCGTTTTTATCAATAGCCATTTCAACTCCGTTCTCTACAGCAACCCAACGGTCTTTTAGGATTAAAACTTGTGTAGCATCATAGTCTGAATCAGCAAGAGCCATCATTACAGCTTCTCCGCTACCAATAGAAATCTCATACTCTGACGAGTATCCTCCCATGATTACAGCTATTTTCTTTTTCATTGAACGAAGTCTAATTAGAAAAGCAATGTATTGTAAAAACTCAAATTAATTTGCATTTCAATTAGTGGTTTATTAACGATGCTTTCTCGAAAACCAACTGATAATTTTAGACAATTATTTCCGCTTTCATCTGTTAAAACTAAAGGTCTTATACACCCATCATTTTTTATATTTGCCGCACCCTGAAAATACCATGAGCAAACTATTTAGATTTATAACGAGTAAGACTTTTTTAATTAACGTAATCATAGCAATAATTGCGTTTTTCATCTTTTTATGGCTGATTGTTTTCGGCCTAAATCGATTCACCAAACATGGAGAATACATTCATGTTCCAAATCTGACTTCAGTCACTATTGCAGATGCTCAAGACATGCTTGAAGATGCAGATTTGTCATATCAAGTGATTGACTCTGCTGTTTTCAATGTTTTGTACCCACCTTTTGCTGTGATTGACCAATTCCCTAGAGCTAACGCTGAAGTAAAATCTGGTCGTGTTATTAAGCTAACTATAAATCCGGGTAAACCGAGAAAAATTGAATTACCAAACGTGGTTGAAAAAACTACCCGAAGAGCTATTCATTATTTAGAATCTAAAGGATTAAAAAGTGGAGAGCTCATTTATGTTCCGGATATCGCAAGAGACCGCGTACTTGGCTTACGTGTTGGCGATGAAGAGGTTGAGCCAGGAGCAATGCTTGAACCTGGAACTGTAGTTGACTTAATAGTTGGTAAAGGCTTGAGTAATGAAAGAATTAGAGTGCCTTATTTGAAATTTTTAACGCTTGAAGAAGCTCAAATGAAATTATCATTAGCTTCTTTAAATATGGGTGTTGTATTTTTTGACGAAGAAGTTGAAGACAGCTCCAGTGCAGTTATTTATAAGCAAGCCCCCAGAGCAACAAAGGTTCCAAAACTTAAATTAGGTTCGGATGTTGATTTATGGTTAACCAATGATCACACCAAAATTGAAAATGATTCGTTACTGTTTGTAATTCCTTCAGACACTTTGGGAATTGATACGACACTAATTTTCGCAGATCCACAAGAATGAAGCAAGTCATTTTCTTTTTCTCTTTTATTTTCACCTTGGCTACATTTGGCCAAGTTGAAGAAACTGTAGATGTTATTACGCAACGTCATGCTCCTTCAGTTTCATTCAAGACAACTGCAATTGATGACACAATTCAGCTACCCGTTATAGATGAATTCACCTCACAAAGTACATATCCTAATTCTGAAATTTGGGTAGACAACTATGTACTTATAAACTCCACTCATTCTAAAAACGCTTTGAGCATAGGCGTTGCCACATTTGACGGATTAAATGAGAATGGTTTTCCGTATGACCCTACAAACAATTCGTCTGATACTTTGGCAGATGTTTTGACATCAAAATATTTTGATTTAAGAGGTGAAAACAATGTTTTTCTTTCTTTCTATTATCAAGGAGGTGGCTTGGGTGAAGCTCCTAGCCTAGACGACTCTTTAGTTGTGGAGTTTTGGGCGACAGCTGATTCTACTTGGGAACAAGTTTGGGTTACAAAAGGATCTAAAATGGAAATTTTTAAACCAGTTATAATTGCGGTTGACTCCATCAAATGGCTTCAAAATGGTTTTAAATTTAGGTTTGGTGCGTACGGAGCAAGAAATGGTGCTTTCGATATTTGGAACATTGATTACTTTTACTTTTCAGACAATAGAAACCCTGGAGATAGCATAGCGAAAGACCCTGCCTTTATCGAGCAGTTACCAAATATCACGCGAACATATAGTAGTGTGCCTTGGTTTCATTTCAACAACAACCTTTTAAAAGATACCATTTCAACAAAGTACCGAAGAAATGGCCCAACACCTTCTCCACCTTGGTCTTTAACAAAAGATAAATTTACTTTAGTCAAAAACGGCAGTGTTGCACAAACAAGTGCTGGCTTTGTAAATTCTAATGACCCACACAATGTTAACTTAACTAACCCAATGTTCATTAATGCGTTCAATCCGGCTCCTCCAACTGATTCATTCAGTTTAGGAATGGCTTGTGTTTTACCAGGAACTAAAGTGGAGCCATTTACTGCTACCGACACGTTAATTGGTCGTCAAGTTTTTAAAAACTACTATGCCTTTGATGACGGAACTGCCGAAAGAGGGTATGGTGTAAAAAATGCATTTGGTTCAAGAATGGCCATTCGTCTGCAAGCTGAAAAACCAGACACTTTAAAAGGTGCGTATTTTAGGTTTGCTCACGCTGGTGTTGACGCTACTCTTTACTCATTTAAAATATGCGTTTGGGACAGTGATAATGGTGAGCCGGGGAATCTGATCTATCAATCTGATTCAAATTATGTTGCAGACTACGGATACTACCATAACTCTTTTATGCCTTACCAACTAGACACCTCTGGCATTTACATTAACGGACCAGTATTTATTGGAATTCGTCAAAACACAGATCAACCCATTCATGTTGGTTTAGATATAAATACTCCAAAAGCAACACCCGTTTACTACGGTGATTTATTCTTTTGGTATGAATCTTTAGTTGAAGGAACCGTAATGATTCGCCCATACTTTAAACATCAGCCTTATGATTTAGGTTTTGTGGAAAATGAAAGTGCTGCGATAAAGATTTATCCAAATCCAGTTGATGCTATTCTGTTTGTAGAATCTGAAAGCGAATTAAAGTATTGGATATCGGACATTTCTGGCAGAATCATTCAGCGAGGAATTACAAGCGGATCTATCGATCTTGCAGATTTAAATAATGGATTGTACATCGCGACTTTTGAAAATGATGGTCATTTGTATTCTGAAAAAATAATTATTCAATAATGAGTACAGATGTCACACCTCAAGATAAAGAACAACCAGAAGAGCTTTTTGAGCATTATCGCTTTGAGGCGGACAAAGGCCAAAACCCGTTAAGAGTAGACAAATTTCTAAGCAATTTTTTAGAAGGCACCTCTAGAAACAGAATTCAAATTGCGGCCAAAGCAGGTTCTATCCGTGTAAACGAGAAACCAGTTAAGGTTAACTACAAGGTAAAAGGCGGAGACATCATTCAAGTGGTATTTCCGCATGCCCCTCGCGAAATTAAACTCATTGCTCAAGATATTCCTGTGCCAATCGTTTACCGCGATGAAGATGTGATTGTCGTAAATAAACCTGCGGGGTTAGTTGTTCATCCCGGTTACGGAAACTATAGCGGCACATTAGTAAACGCCTTACTCTACGTAATGCAAAACCTGCCAATGGGAAGTGCTGACGAAAGACCAGGTTTAGTGCATCGCCTAGATAAAAATACAAGTGGAATTATGGTTGCCGCTGGCACCGAATTGGCTATGGCACATTTGGCTCAACAGTTTTTTGACAGAACCACACAAAGACAATACGTAGCAATTGTTTGGGGAGATGTAAAAGAAGACGAAGGAACAATTACCGGACATGTGGGTCGAAGCTTGAAAAACAGAAAGGTAATGTCGGTTTACCCTGAAGGAGAATTTGGCAAACATGCCGTTACACATTACAAAGTTTTAGAACGTTTCGGATATGTAACTGTTGTGGCTTGTAAATTAGAGACAGGAAGAACGCATCAAATTCGTGTTCATATGAAATACTTAGGCCATCCCCTTTTTAACGATATCGAATATGGCGGAGATAGAATTTTAAAAGGAACGAGTTTTACGAAGTACAAGCAGTTTATTGCGAACTGTTTTGAGACATGCCCAAGACATGCTCTGCATGCAAAAACTTTAGGCTTTACACATCCTTCTACCAAAGAATTTATGGAGTTCGACTCTGAAATCCCTGAAGACATGAGTGCGATAATTGAGAAATTTCGAACTTATACTCATAATAGGTAGCGTTACTTCATTAGTCGTTTTTCATTGTTTTATTACCATTTTCAAGTTTATCTTTGAAGCGCATGAAAAAGGCATTCATCATTTTGTTTTTGGGAACGCTCATTGCGTTTCAAGCCTGCAATAAAGATCAGGTGATTTCTGAGCCAACTCCAGTGGATGATGGCGTAGAATTAGAAGTTCCTCCGCACTTTCCTCCGCCTTTTAGTTTTGACGACAATCCATTAACCATATCAGGAATTGAACTAGGGAGACGCCTATTTTACGACCCACGCCTTTCGGCTGATAGCACACAAGCTTGTGCAAACTGCCACCTTCAGGATTTTAATTTTTCAGATTTCAACCAATTTAGTACGGGAATAGACGGAATTCAAGGTGATAAAAATGCGATGGCTATCGTAAACCTTGCATGGCAAAGCACTTTCTTTTGGGATGGCCGATCTATTGCAATGGAAGAACAAGCCTTAGAGCCTATTGTCAACCCAATCGAAATGCATGACACTTGGGAAAATGTGGTAAAAAAACTCAAGGCGGATCAAATGTATCAAGAGCAATTCACAAAGGCATTTGGAGAAAATTCTATCAATTCAGACAATGCAACGAAAGCGATATCTCAGTTTGAAAGAACAATGATTTCTGCAAACAGTAAATATGACCAAGGGTTTTTAATGCAGCCGCAATTTGCCAATTTCACTAATCGCGAGTTTGATGGTTACACTTTCTTCAACAATGAAGTAGGTGACTGTTTTCATTGCCACGCAGAACCAATCTTCGGCTCATTTGGCAGCCTTCAATTTAGCAACAATGGTTTAGATTCAAATATAGTAACCGGAACTGGAAGAGAAGGTGTGACCAACAATCCTAACGATAGAGGAAAGTTTAAAATTCCAACTTTAAGAAATATAGAATTTTCATTTCCATACATGCATGATGGTCGATTCCAATCTTTAGCGGAAGTTATAGAGCATTACAACATTGGTGGACATTGGAGTCCAACAATTGACGAAAACATGAAAGCCGTTGGCGTTGGTAAAAATTGGAGTCCTTATGAAAAAGCTGCGTTAATCGATTTCATGAAGACGCTCACAGACTATGAGTTCCTGGCCGATACAACTTTTTCTGATCCCTTCAAATAAACATGGCATGTACTTTGCATAATTGATTTATGAAGTTACACTAGAATTTTAAACAACCTCAATTATGAAAAGTAAAATACTACAATCTACTGCCATATTAAGCATTGCCCTCTTAGGTTTAACTGCATGTGGCGGCAAGAAAAAAGCGATTAATCCACCAAAAGGTGAAGTAGAGATAATTTTACCTTGTTCGGAACACAAATCAGATGGCGACTTCTTTAGAGCCTATTCTTTTGGAGAAAGCTCTGATGCAAATGTTGCCAAGAAAAAAGCTTTAAGTAATGCTAAAGCCGAACTTGCTGGTCAGATTTCTACAACCATGAAAGTTGTTGGAGACAATTATGTAAAATCGAGCGAATACAATAACAAAGAAGAGTTACTCGAGCGCTTTGAGGAAAATGCAAGAACAGTTATTAACGAAAGGCTAACGGGGATTAAACCAATCTGTGATAGACTGACTCAGACGACTTCAACTGGCAAATACAAATACTACATCGCGTTAGAGCTGTCGGGCGATCAATTGGTATCAGATTATTATAACTCCTTAACAAAGAATGAATCTTTGAAAATAGATTACAACTACGAAAAGTTTAAAGAGACCTTTGAGAAGGAAATGGATAAAATGGAAAACAATTAAAATAAAAAAAGGAGGCTTTCGCCTCCTTTTTTTATGCGTAAATACTTTCAATTAAGTCCTTGTACTTCTCTTTAATTGGTTTCCGCTTCAGCTTCAATGTTGGAGTCAACTCTCCTCCATCAATTGTAAAAGGCACCGCTAACAATTCGTATTTCTTAATTTGTTCCCAGCTGCCATATTCGCTGTTTGCTTTAGCAACATCGCGTTTAATCTTAGCAACAACCTTTTCGTTTTTGAGCATTTCAGGATGACTCGTGTAAGGAATATCTTTTCTTCTGCAATATTCTTTAACACCGTCCGCGCTCGGCACTATTAAGGCCGAAGGGAATTTTCGTCCTTCTCCAATAACCATAAGCTGCTCTATCAAGTGACTTGCTTTTAAAGAGTTTTCTAACAACTGAGGAGCTACGTATTTGCCACCTGAGGTCTTAAACATTTCTTTTTTACGATCTGTAATCTTTAAGAACTCATTGTCTATTTGACCAATATCACCAGTATGAAACCAACCATCTTTTAACACTTCGTTAGTTTTCTCTTCATCCTTGTAATAGCCCATCATAACATTTGGACCTCTGCTTAGAATTTCTCCATCTTCTGCTATTTTCACCTCAACATCTGCAATTACCTTTCCTACATAGCCTATTTTAATCATGTTCGGTTTTCGAATTGTATTGACAGTAATTACCGGAGATGTCTCAGTTAATCCATATCCTTCTAATACAGGAATACCGATTGCATTAAAAAACTGAGCGAGTCTTGGCTGCAATGCTGCAGATCCGGATGCGACAGCCTTAATACTTTCCAATCCTAAAGCGGCCCTCACTTTGGAGTAAACCAACTTATCTGCAATACGCAGCTTAAATTCGTAAAAGCTTCCATTTTCTCCATCTGGCTGCCATTCAAATGCTAAAGCCTCAGCCCACTCAAAAATTAACTTCTTTACACCACCAGCTAGTTTTCCTTTTGTAGAAATACCGTCATAAAACTTTTCTAACAATCTAGGAACAGCCGAGAAAATATTCGGCTTAGACATCATTAAATCCTCTTTAATTGTTTCCAAAGAATCCGCAAAATAGATAGTTACACCATTATACATATATAGATAGTGCAGCATTCTTTCATAAACGTGACACACAGGTAAAAAACTCAAAGACCGGCTTTCTCTTGGCTTCATATCAGGCAATCTATCTGTAGAGGAAACACTGTTGGTTGCAATATTTTTATGAGATAACATTACGCCTTTTGGTAGTCCTGTTGTTCCAGATGTGTAAATAATTGTAGCTAAATGCTCTTCTCTAACTTGTTCTTTTAATTCTTCTACCTTTTCTTGACTGCCTTTATCCCCAAGCTTCAAAACATCAGACCAATTATTCGCACCTTTCACTTCTTCAAAAGTGTAAACCCCTTTAAGGTTAATTGCCTTGTCTTCAATAGCAGATACTTTATTGAATAAATCTTCATTCGACACAAAACAATATTTTGCCTCTGAATGATTCAAAATATATTCGTAATCAGACTCGGTCATTGTTGGATAAATAGGAACAACAATGGCTCCAATTTGAAGAATTCCATGATCCATGACATTCCATTCACAACGATTGTTATGTGAAATCAAGGCCACTTTATCCCCTGGCTGAACTCCGAGTTCTAAAAGCCCCTTACTAACAAGGTTCATTTTATTGACAAATTCCTTTGTTGAGTAAGACACCCATTCGCCCCCAACTTTTGAGGTCATCATTAAGTCTAGAGCAAAATTCTCTAGTTGATAATATGGGAAATCAAAGAGTCTTGTGGGCTTGTTCATTCTATTATAAATCTTTGTTCACTTAAAATTGATTGACTGCAAAATATGAATTCTAAATAAAAGGTTAAGGATTCTTGTTCATATAAACAATCTCTCCATTAATTACAGTATAAAGAACCTTTGCCTTCAATATTTCTTCAGGAGAGCAGGTTAATAAATCTGTATCAAGAACGGTAAAATCAGCCTTCTTTCCAACCTCAATACTTCCCTTTTCATTTTCTTCAAAATTTGAATAGGCAGCCCAAAGAGTCATGCCTTTAAGAGCATTACTTCTCGAGATTGCATTTTCCATTTGGAACCCTTCTTCAGGATAGCCGCTCACATCTTTTCTGACTACCGCAGCATAAAACGTTTTCAAAGGGTCTATTCCTTCAACAGGAAAGTCAGTACCCAATGGAAGTACTCCAGACATATCCAACAATTCTTGATAGGCATAAGCATCTCCGATATGCTCATGACCTAGGCGGTCTTCGGCCCAATACATATCGCTAGTTGCATGAGTTGGCTGCACAGATGGAAGAACAGAATACTCCTCAAATAAACTCATATCACTATCAGACACGATTTGCGCATGTTCTATTCGCCAACGTTTATCATTCTTTCCTTTAAGCACATCTTTATAGACATTTAAAAGCAATCTGTTAGCCGAATCACCTATTGCATGAGTATTCATTTGGAAACCATTCTTCATTAATAGTTCAGCACTTTGCCTAAAATGTTCTTCAGTGTTCAGCATCAAACCATAATTTCCTTTATCATCAGAATAACCGTGCAACAAACAAGCACCTCTTGAACCTAGCGCACCGTCCGCGTAAAATTTAAAAGAACGGATATTCATTCTCTCAGTAGTATAAGGTCCATTTTCAATGAAGTGATTAAAATTTTCTGGATTATCGGAGGCCATTATGTAGAGCTTAATTTTCAATTCATTGCTTTTTTGAAGAGAATCTAAGAACTGAATCATCTCCAAATTAAGGCCTGCATCATCCAAGGTCGTTAGTCCAACAGCAAAACAGTTTTGCTCCGCTGTTAACAGGTTAGATTTAAGCAAGTCAAAATCTATCTTTTCTTCAATCAATCCAGCCGCATGATCAATCAATATACCTGTCAACATTCCTTTCTTTGCCTCAACAACTCCCCCTTCCACTTTGGTTTCTAGATTTATGCTAAACACTTCTAAAGCTTTATTATTTGCCAAAACAGCATGTCCGTCAATTCTCGTAAGAATTACAGGCACATCAGGGAAAAAGGCATTTAACTCTTTGTTGTCTGGAAATGATTTAATATCCCAATCGTTTTGATCCCAACCTCTACCATAAATGACTTCAAGGTTTGGGTTGGAAGTTCTAAAATTCACTAAGCGTTCAAGGACTTCTTCAAAAGACTTGGTTGCAAATAAGTTTGCTTCCGTTAAACCCTTTGCATATCCAACAAAGTGGCAATGCGCATCAATAAAACCAGGATAAGCATAACCTGTAAGTATTGAGTCAGCATATTCATCGAATGCCTCACCATTGGCTACGTTAATGATCTCGCCATCATTTATAGCCACTTCAGTATCCAAAAAACCACTAAATGTTGCGTTTAAAATTTTTGTTTTAATTAATAATTGTTTATTGCCTTTTGTAGGACTATTCAAACAAGAGTTTAATAGACTAACTATCAATACACTAAATGAAATTGTGGCTAGATTGCGCATACTTTGCATTATTGAAAAAAAATAAATAAATCGTTAAGTGTTTAAAATCTATGGCAAGGTTATCATTTTTGTTTATTTTTGCGAAGTTATATAGCAAGGAATGTTAAAGATTTATTTATACATTCGCTAAAACCAAATTGATTGTAGATCAACAAAAAGAGTTAATATGAAAAAACACATCCTTACCTTAACTTTACTCCTGTTAGCGGTAGGCTTATTCGCGCAACCCGGAAACCCTAACAATCCAGTTCCTTTAGATGCAGGATTGAGTATATTGATTGCTGCTGGTGCTGCTTATGGTGCTAAAAAAGTAAATGACTTAAGAAAAAAAGACTAATTCTTTTCCCATAATATTTAGAAAAACCCTGTAAGTTCAGGGTTTTTTTCGTGTGAACAATTGGTCTAATTGCAGAAAAGAATCACTTTTGATTTCTTATATGTTATAGAAATCTCCTCGAAAAGCGATGCACCAACCTATAGATGTTCTGCTCCAAAATAAATTGTCAATTTTAAACTGATGTAAATCAAGGCTTCATATTGAAACTGAAGATATTCTTCATCCACGGTATTATCCCTCAGAGACTTCTCTAGATTTGAAATTCCCTTCTGGGAGGTTAATTTTATTTTAATACAATAATGTCTACCTCAACGATGATCCAAACTCTTTCTCGAAAACAGAAACAAGACGTGCCATTGTCTTTTCTATTAATTTATCGTTTAGCGTTTTGTTTTCGTCTTGAAGTTTAAAACTAAGAGCGTATGACTTTTTGTTTTCTGGAAGATTCTTGCCCTCATAAACATCAAAGAGATTAATTTCTTTCAAGATGCCTTTGGCGTTTTTCATTCCAGCTAGGTATAAGTCTGAATACTTTACACCCTTATTTAGAAGCAGCGCAAGATCTCTTCTGACTGAAGGAAATTTAGCAATAGGTTGAAACGCAGTTTTTGACCTTAAATGAACTTTTTCAAAACTAGACCAATTAATTTCAGCAAAATAAACAGGTTGAGAAACACCAAACTGACCAGACACTTTTTGACTTGCCTTACCCATTTTAACAATGCTCAATTTTTGACTGAATAACTCAATACCCTCATCTAACAAGTCAGAAGTATGCGGTTTTTCTTGCTGAATACTCACTCCAAATTTTGAAAGCAATTCAATCACATCACCTTTTAAATTGAAGAAAGACGACACATTTTGTTTAGAGGACCACGACTCTGAATTATAGTTTCCTGAAAGAGCTAAACAAAGAACTTCATTTTCCACAAATCCTTTTTCGGCCTTGAAATAATTCTTACCGAATTCAACAAGCTTTAAATCTGGAGTTTTATGATTTATATTTCGTTCAACAACTTCCATCATTCCAAACAGTAACGATTGAGTCAATACATTTAAATCGCTACTTAGCGGATTTAATATTTCGACTCTACCCTCCTTAGGAAGTGATTCGTAACTGTCATAATAACCACCTTTTGTAAGGGAGTTATTCTGAATTTCAAAATAACCGCGTGCAGCTATATAATGGTTCATTCTTGAACGTAAATCTGACGGTAAGTAATTGTTAGGTGTAATAGAAAAAGACATCCTCTTCGGAAGCTCGATATTATTAAAACCGTAAATCCTTAGAATTTCTTCAACCACATCTGCTTCTCGTGTAACATCCACTCTATAAGTTGGAATGGTTACTTCAAAAGAATCTTCATTTTCATTAGAAACTATAATATCTAGAGATTCTAAAATTTCTTTGATGGCTGTCGTTTCAATATTTTGACCCAACAGAGCATTTATTCTAGCATAAGTCATTTGAACTTTTGCAGGTACAAATTCTTGAACTATATCTTTTTCTATTTCAGATGAAACTTTACCGCCTGCAACTTCCAGAATTAAAAGAGCCGCTCTTTTAATGGCGAAAAGAGTCATCTCAGGGTCTACACCTCTCTCGTATCTAAAAGAAGCGTCTGTATTTAATCCGTGTCTTCTTGCTGTTTTACGAACAGAGACAGGATTAAACCATGCCGACTCAAGAAATACTGCCTTTGTATTTTCTGAAACACCAGAAGTTAGCCCTCCAAAAACACCAGCAATGCAAAGTGGCTTTTCCGCATCGCATATCATTAAATCGTCTTGATGCAATTCTCTTTCCTTTTCATCAAGTGTTACGAACTTAGTTCCAGCGTCTAGAGTTTTAATAATTATTTTATCTCCTGCTATTTCATCTGCATCAAATGCGTGAAGAGGGTGACCTGTTTCATGCAATACAAAGTTGGTAACATCCACAATGTTATTTACCGAGCTCAACCCGATAGCACTCAATTTCGTCTTCAACCAATCTGGTGAATCCTTTACCTCAACTCCAGAAATTGTTAAGCCCAAGTATTGACCACACGCGTCTTTTCCCTCAATCTTAACTGGAATAATACGCTTCGTATTTTCAACAGCAAAAGAATCAATTGATGGAAACTTTAAGGTTGTTTGAATATCTTGTCTTAACAAACCTGCCCTCAAATCTCTTGCAACCCCAATATGGCACATGGCGTCTGTCCTATTTGGAGTCAATCCGATTTCGATGACAGAATCATTCGTAATTTTCAGGTATTCCGCAGCAGGCATTCCAACATGAGCATCCTGAGGAAGTGCTAAAATTCCATCATGAGATTTCCCTAAACCAAGCTCATCTTCGGCACAAATCATACCTGCGGAAATTTCTCCACGGATTTTACTTTTCTTTATTTTAAAACTCTCATCATTTTCTAAATAGATAATCGTCCCAACCGTTGCCACAAGTACTTTTTGACCTTTCACAACATTTGGAGCCCCACATACGATTTCTAAAAGACTTTCGGCACCTACATCTACAGTTGTCTTTTTCAATTTATCTGCATTTGGATGCTGTTCGCAAGACATCACTTCGCCCACGATAACTCCTTTCAGACCGCCTTTTACTGACTCTACAGTTTCAACACCCTCTACTTCCAATCCGGTATCAGTCAACACCTCAGATATTTTATCTATCGGTAAACTAACATTTAGGTAATCTTTTAACCAGCTAAAAGAAATCTTCATCTGAAATCCGTTTTATTTTGAGAATTGCGGCAAATGTAAAGATTGTACGGTCTAAATCATCTACAATATTTTGTATGATTTATCCGTCAGAATTATTTAAGTGAAAAATACTAAGTCTGTTTATTGTGCTTTATATTTGTACTTCTTAAAAAAGTGTTACCATACCATTAACATATTATTAATTTTATTGATGACCGATATGATTAAAGTAATAATTGCTGATGACCATGCCATTTTAACAAAAGGCATAAAAATGTTTGTCGAGCAAACTGACGATATTGAAGTTATTGCCGAAGCAAAAGATGGTGAAGAACTGTTAGACATGGTTAAGATTGAAAAGCCAAACGTTATTCTAATGGACATTGACATGCCTAAAATGAATGGTATTTCTGCATTAAGACAGATCGATTTAAAGTATTCTTCAGTTAAAGTTGTTATGCTGAGTATGCACCCAGAAGAGATTTACGGAAACACTTCAAGAAAGCTTGGTGCTTTTGGGTACGTTTCTAAGACATCAGATCCTTCAAAATTTATTGAGGCGATAAGAACTGTAAACGCTGGTGAATTGTATTTCGATGAATCCAATCACTCTCCCAAAACAAATAAGCTGAGAAATCAACGAAAGTTATCAAAGCGTGAAAGTGAAGTGCTACAATTAATAGCTTCTGGAAAATCTAATAAGGATATTGCTGAGGAATTAAACATTAGTGATAAGACCGTAAGTACTTACAAAGTGAGGTTGATGACAAAAGTTGGCGCAAAAAGCGTTGTAGATCTTGTCAACTTTTCGAAGAACTATCCATTTGCACGATAAAGTTAAAGACCTTCGGGTCTTCTTCGTTTTCCTTCCACCTTACAATTAAATTAGTTTCATTTTTTTGTTTTCTAGATTTCAATTTAGAGGTTAATATTTTAATTTTTAGCCGATTAATCATTTTTTAATGGGTGCGTTGACTACATTTGCAGCCCTTAAAAAATAAGTGATGGCAGAGGTTAAACCCTACGAAAATTCTGATTTGGGCAAAAAGGCTCAGGTGGAGCAAATGTTTGATAATATTTCTGGAAAATATGACTTCCTTAACCACACTTTATCAATGAATATTGATAAAGGCTGGAGAAAGAAGACGGTAAAAGAAATTAGTCAAAACAACCCTAAAGTTATTTTAGATGTTGCTACTGGAACTGCCGACTTAGCCATCGCTTTAAACAAAATCCCTTCTGCTGAAAAAATTGTCGGCATCGATATTTCTCAAGGAATGCTGGATATGGGACACATTAAGATAAAAGATTTAAAGCTTAATGATAAAATCACACTGCAAAAAGCAGACAGTGAGAACCTTCCCTTTAAAGACAACACTTTTGATGCGATTACAGTAGCTTTTGGCGTAAGAAATTTTGAAACTTTAGAGTTAGGCTTATCGGAAATGCTGAGAGTACTAAAACCAGGAGGGACGATTGGTGTGCTTGAGTTTTCTCAACCTAAATCTTTCCCATTTAAACAACTCTACACATTCTACTTCAAAAATATTTTACCTCGTCTTGGAAAACTTATTTCTAAAGATGATTCTGCGTATACTTATTTACCAGATTCTGTAGGTGCATTTCCATATGGAGATAAATTTGTTGAAATCTTAAATAAGGTAGGTTACAATAACAGCAGAGGAAAAGCCCTGACTTTTGGAGTTGCTAGCCTTTATGTTGGGACAAAATAGTAATGCCAATTTTTCGTTATTAGAGCAGACTTGAAAAGGAATTCATTTTACATATTGATTTTAATCTTCGCCTTAAGCAATTATTGTTTTGCACAAGGCAATAAAATTAAGAATCAACCTAAGTACGACAAGAAGATTCTACATTTTGGTTTTTGCCTTGGGATTTTTACCAATAACTTTAAGATAAACCCGGTTGAAGATCTAAGCACTGTTCCCGGTTATTATGGCTTCACCCTTAATCCAGAACCTGGATACAAGATTGGTATAATTACAAACTTTAGATTATCAGAACATTGGGATTTTAGATACATCCCATCTTTCGCTACCAGCCAAAGAAACATAATTTTTGATGTAACTGATCCGATAACAGGAGAACGAAAAATGGTTGAACGTGATATTCAATCTTCTTTTGTGGAAAATCCTTTTGAGCTAAAGTTTAAATCGGATAGAATAGACAATTACCGATGGTATCTATTAGGTGGCGTAAAGCATAGTTTAGATTTAGCATCGAAGAAAAAAGTTGAAGATGACAACATCTTTAAAATTGAAAATAATGATTTCGCTGTAGAGTTTGGTCTAGGATTAGATTTTTATTTCGAATTCTTTAAATTCTCTCCCCAGATAAAAACTTCTTTTGGAGTAAGGAATCTAAAGGTAGAAGATGGCACTTATTTAGTCGAAGGAATAGACGAACTTTATTCAAGATCTATTCTTATTAACTTCACTTTTGAGTAAGATTTCCCTATTCAATGTTAAATTGGATAAAGCCGTTACTTACATGCTCATTTCCGTTGTCGGATTTGCATTTATGAACTTGGTTGTAAAAAATCTCAAACATATTCCAGCTACAGAATTGGTTCTTTTTCGATCTATTGTATCTCTTGTTTTGAGCTACATAATGATCCGTAAACGAAAGCTCAATCCTTTTGGGAACAACAAGCTATTTCTAATTTTAAGAGGCGTTTTTGGTGTAACCGCATTAACTATCTTCTTTTATACACTTCAAGAACTCCCTATTGGTTCGGCAATTACAATTCAGTATCTCTCTCCTATATTCACAGTAATATTCGCAATCTACATTCTAAAAGAAAAAATGCAGCCCATTCAATGGCTCTTCTTTCTTATTGCTTTTGCAGGAATTGCGGTTATTAAAGGATTCGACCCAAATATTACATTCAGACTATTAGGGCTAGGAATTACTTCGGCTATATTTTCAGGCTTGGCCTACAATTGCATTCGAAAACTAAAAGACACTGAAAGCCCAGTCGTGGTTGTTTTTTACTTTCCACTTGTCGCTACTCCAATAATGCTCGTATTTAGCTACTTTAACTTTGTTATGCCCATTGGCTGGGATTGGCTTTTATTACTCCTCATGGGAATACTGACACAAATTGCTCAGATCTATATGACGAAAGCCTATCAACATTCGCAAATGGATAAGACGGCACCCTTAAAATATTTAGGGATAATTTTCGCAATAGCTTTTGATGTTTTGATTTTTGGAGTTGTTTACACACCGCTCGCCTATTTAGGAATAGGTTTAGTGATAGCTGGTGTGGTTTTAAACTTACTGCACAAATCGATTTTTAAGACAATTTAAACAACACTTAATCTCCCCAATAATATTGACGTGGCCATAGCTACATTCAAGGATTCCGCTTCACATGTATTTGCTTTTTCTATTGTAACACTTTCATCTAAAAACTTCTGATTCTGAAGGTTTATTCCGTTGGCTTCATTTCCCATTACCAACATTATTTTTTGAGTTGTTTTAAAATCTGATAAAGCAGTTCCATTCATTTCCGCGCCAAGCACATAAAACCCTTTCTCTTTCACATCATTAAATACTTCATTCAATTCTTGGTGTATAATGTTCACATTTGACAAAGAGCCCATTGTGCTTTGAACAACTTTTGAATTGAACACGTCAACACAATTTGGAGAACAGAATAAAGTGCTTATCCCAAACCAATCTGCTAGTCTAATAATTGTACCCATATTACCAGGATCACGAACTTCATCTAAAGCCAAGAGTAAATTAGACGAAAAATCAGGCTTATACTTGGGCTTTTCAAAAACAGCCAAAATTGGGCTTGCAGATTCTAACGAACAAATTGAGCGCATTTCTTTCGCTGAAACAGCTTTACTTTCAGAACTTAGTGATCCATGATAGACATCCAAATGGAACATATATTTAGCAACGACTCCTTTAGAAACAAAATGCTCAACTAGTTTAGCTCCTTCAGCAACAAACAAGTTTAATTTATCTCGTTGCTTTTTGCTTTTTAATGCCCTTATTAGTTTTAATTCGCTTTTAGAAATCATTATCAATATTTTCGTGATTGTTAACTAAGTATTTTGGCTACGAAGCAAATATACAAGTACATACTCGCCATTGCTCTTCCTCTAATAGTCTTTAGTTGTAAATCTACACGATGGGTAGACGATGGCGAATTCTTGTTAGTCGAAAACGAAATCTTCATTAACAATAAAAAAGTAAAAAACGCTGAACTCCAAAGCCTTTTAAAACAGAAACCAAATAAAGAACTTACCCCAATATTCAGGCCCTACTTAAGTCTTTACAATGTTGGTAACCCAAATAAAGAAAAAGGACTTGCACATTGGTTTACTAGAATTGGAGAGGCCCCTGTAATTGCAGACAGCACAACAATCTTAGGGTCCGCCACAAATTTAGGTCTCTTCTATTTTTCTAACGGTTTTTTTAACAACGTAACTGCTGTAGAAACAAAGGTGAACATTAAAAAGAAAAAGGCAAAAGTTCGGTATGATGTTTACACAGGCTCTCCTCATTACTTTGGAAGTTTGGACTACTTAATTGCTAGTGAAAACATTGAAAATCTTGTTTTGAACGATTCAATAAATAAATCGCTAATAAAACAAGGTGAGAAATACAGCAATAACACATTAGAAGCTGAAAGAGAAAAACTCGTAAAACTTTTTAGAAACAATGGGTTTTATGGTTTTCAAAAAGAGTTAATCCGCTTTGAGGCAGATACTCTTCAAGCAAAGAATTCCGTAAACCTCACAATGGTCATCTCCGACCAACCTGTTTATTTCAAAGACAGTACATACCTAAAGCCTCATAAACCCTATACCATAAGTGATGTTTACATTGACCCTTACTACTCTTATGTAGGAGAACCTGAAAAAAAAGACACTTCTAAAATTGACAGTTACACCTTTCTAGACAGCGAAAAAAACAAATTCAGTGCGCGCCTGCCTATTAGTGCTATTCATTTTGGAGCTGGAGAGAAGTACAATCAAACAAAAGTAATTGAGTCCTACTCTCATATAAGTAGTCTTCGCGTATTTAGAAATAGTGAAATACTGTTTGAACCTTCGGAATCGAATGAAAATGATTTAAAAGCTGTAGTTCGTTTAAAACCATTTCCTCAAAGGTCTATAAAACTAGATCTGGAAGGGACTAATACTTCTGGTCGCTATGGGATTTTTGGAACAATTTCAGTTTTGAACAGAAATTTATTTAAAAATGGAGAAATTTTCGATATTTCGCTAAATGGAGGTATAGAAAGTCAATTTGATTTAAGTGTGGAATCAGTGAATGATGCATTTAATGTTTATGAATATGGAGCGCAGATCGGAATCAGTTTTCCTCGCTTTTTTGCTCCAAAATCAATTCAAAGAAAAATTCCAAAACAAATTATTCCAAAATCTAGATTAAGCGTCTCTGGTGGTCGTCAGAATAGACAAGAGTTTGTTAGAAATTATTTCAATCTCGGATTAGGGTATTTCTGGAAGCCATCGGAAAACATAAATATGAATTTTCAATTGTTTGATTTTAGCTTTTTAGATCTGGTTAAAATCGATTCAGCCTATGAAAATTCACTAGAATTCTCACAGGGATATCAAGATGTGCTTATTTCCGCTTCTCGATTTACCTTTATTTTTAGCAACCAAAATGCTAAGCATAGAAGAAACAGTTCCTATTTTATAGGTTCGGCTGAAACTGCGGGCAATTTCCTTAACCTTTTAGATCAAGCAAAACCGGACCCAACAACCAGCGAGACATTACTCAAAAACAATAACCGAAAAGGATACTATTTTGGTGTACCCTATTCTCAATATTTCAAAATAGATTTAGACTACAGGCATTACACCAGATACAGATCTGAACAAGTATTAGCTTGGAGATTTATGGCAGGTTATACGCACACTTATAGCAGGTCTAAGAATCAACTGCCGCCATTTGAAAAATCTTATTTTGCTGGAGGAACAAATGATATAAGAGGATTCAGAGCCTACCGCCTTGGCCCAGGTAATTACAGATCCGAGAACTACGAAGAAGGAGGTGTGATTTATAATGCCGTGGCTCCCATTAAGTTGATGTTTAATATTGAATACCGTTTCACCATTCTAAAATCTTTAAAAGGTGCACTATTTACTGATGTTGGAAACATTTGGATCTATGACAACCCAAATATTACAGCATTGACAGGGGTAGATGAAATTGACGCTGAAATAGAATCCTATAAATTTAAATGGGAAAATCTAAATCAACAAATAGCCATAAGTTCTGGATTAGGAGTGCGCTATGATTTCGGTTTTTTTGTTTTTAGATTGGATGCAGCCATCCCGATATTTGACCCTAGAAGAGAAGGTCAAGATCGGTTTAGACCTAACTACTCTGGATGGTTCTTTGTAAAAGATTTCCAGTTTAACCTTGGCATTGGTTACCCATTCTAAAGAAGTGTTTTTTAATGTTTGCGTCATGATAATTAATTTATTTTTGCGTTCGCTGAAATAAAATTTAAACAATATGTCATATTCAGATATACAAAATCAATTAGGAGCAGATGCTTCAACTTTATTAGATCACAAATGTGAAACTATTGACAAAAGCATGCTACACCTTCCAGGTGGAGATTTTGTGAATAGAATTTTTAAAGATTCAAACAGAAATAACCAGGTTCTTAGAAGCCTTGAAGACTTATATAGCCATGGTAGATTAGGTGGTACAGGGTATCTTTCTATCCTTCCTGTTGACCAAGGCATTGAGCACAGTGGTGGTGCATCTTTTGCTCCAAATCCAATTTATTTCGATCCAGAAAATATTATAAAACTAGCTATTGAAGCTGAATGTAACGCTGTAGCATCTACGTTTGGAGTATTAGCTTCAATGTCGAGAAAGTACGCGCACAAAATTCCTTTCGTTGTAAAAATCAACCACAATGAAACGTTGTCTTTACCAGCACAATACGACCAAACTATGTATGGTTCTGTAGAAGACGCTTGGAATATGGGCGCAACTGCCGTTGGCGCAACTATTTACTTTGGTGCTCAAGAATCTAGAAGACAAATAATTGAAGTTTCTGAAGCTTTTGAAAGAGCTCGCGAATTAGGTATGGCCACAATCTTATGGTGCTATACGCGTAACCCTTCATTTAAAAAAGACGGTGTAGATTACCATACATCTGCCGACTTAACAGGACAAGCAAATCACATTGGCGTTACCATTCAGGCGGATATTATCAAGCAAAAACTCCCTACAAATAATGGAGGCTATACGAATGTAAACTTCGGGAACACCAACCCTAAAGTTTATTCTGAATTAACGACAGACAATCCAATAGATTTATGCCGTTACCAAGTGGCAAATTGCTATATGGGCCGCCAAGGTTTAATTAACTCCGGTGGAGCTTCAGGCGGAGACTCTGATAAATCTGATGCAGTTAAAACTGCAGTTATCAATAAAAGAGCTGGTGGATCAGGATTGATTTTAGGAAGAAAAGCATTTCAAAAGCCAATGACTGAAGGTGTTGAAATAATTAATGCTGTCCAAGATGTTTACTTAAGCAATGAAGTAACGATTGCATAATTGTAATATTTATATTTTTACTAAAGGTCAGGTTTAAACCTGACCTTTTATATCTTACATAACCACTCCCTTTGCGGGAGATAATTCTAAAAAACATGGGTTGGTTTAAAAGAGAAAAAGAGGGAATTCAGACAGATACTAAGGACAAAAAAGAGACCCCAGAGGGGTTATGGCATAAATGTCCGAAGTGCAAAGTAATTGTATCCGTTGAGGACAATAGAGCAAATAATTGGGTGTGCAGTAATTGTGGACACCACGATAGAATAAATGCGAAAGAATATTTTAGTCTTTTATTCGACAACGGCAAGTTTAAAGAGTTAGATGCTGAATTAGAATCAGCTGATCCATTGAGTTTTGAAGACACTAAAAAGTATACAGAAAGAATAGAAACTACACAAAAGAAGTCTGGTTTAAAAGATGCTGTAACTACAGGTTACGGAAAATTAAACGGAACGAGTGTTGTTATTGCCTGTATGAACTTCAATTTTATTGGAGGCTCTATGGGCAGTGTTGTTGGCGAGAAAATTGCACGTGCAATTGACAGCTCCATAAAGCACAAGAAACCATTTATTATGATTAGCAAGAGTGGTGGTGCACGCATGATGGAGGCAGCCTTCTCATTAATGCAAATGGCAAAGACTTCTGCGAAATTGAGCATTCTTGCTGAAAAGAAAATACCATATATTTCTATATTAACAGACCCGACAACAGGTGGTGTTACAGCTAGTTACGCGATGTTAGGCGACATTAATATTGCTGAGCCAAATGCACTTATCGGATTTGCTGGACCACGAATTGTCAAAGAAACAATTGGGAAAGACTTACCTGATGGATTCCAAAAATCAGAGTTTGTTCAAGAGCACGGTTTCCTCGATTTCATCGTTGAAAGAAAAGACATGAAAACGAAAGTAAGTCAATTTATCAGCATGGTTTCGTAAACTGAGATATCTTAATCAAAAAACGAATCCCGTTTAGTTTAAAAACTAAACGGGATTTTTTTGTACCGATCGTTTATTCCAAATATTCATCCTTCTTATTTCGATAAGTATACAAGTTCCGAATTAGAAACTAATAAATACATTCGCACTCTTTTCCAATTATATTAGAAGAAATTTCCAAATAAGAATGACAGAACTAAGTGCTCAAGAATTATGTGACATTGTAGGTGGCGAACTTATAGGTTCTACCAGCGTTAAAATTAGCGGACCAGAACAAATTGATAAAGCTGAAAAGCATCATGTCACTTTTATCGGAAATCGTAAATACCTAAAATATTGGGACGAGTCTAAAGCAAGTGTCGCTATTGTAAACTCTAATCTAAAGATTGAGGAAGATGACACGCGTGCTATTATAAAAGTGGGCAACGCAGATTTAGCAATGGCTAAAATCTTAGAAGCTTATAATCCACCGACTCCCGTTTTCGAAAATGAAATTCATCCAACGGCAGTTGTACACGAAACTGCTAAAATTGGTATGGGTTGCAAAATTGGTGCTGGTTCTTATGTTGGAAAAGATGTTATCATTGGTGATGGCGTTATTTTATATCCTAACGTTTCTGTTTTTGATGACACCACAATCGGAATGGGTACAATTGTTTGGTCTGGCACTGTAATCCGAGAGCGCACAGAAATTGGTATGGGCTGCATCTTCCATACAAATGTGAGTATAGGAGCTGACGGTTTTGGATATCGGCCTGCAGAAGATGGTCGGGGCCTTGTTAAAATTCCGCAAATCGGGAATGTAATTATTGGCAATGGTGTTGAAATTGGCGCGAACTCTTGTGTTGATCGTGGTAAGTTTAGCAGCACCATTATTGGTGATGGCTGTAAAATTGACAACCTCGTTCAAATTGCACATAATTGTATTATGGGACGTGCTTGTATCATGGCAGGACATAGTGGCCTTGCTGGATCGGTAACACTTGGCGATGGCGTAATCATTGGAGGAAGTGCATCTATAAAGGACCACACAAATATAGCTTCAGGAGCTATTGTTGGTGCAGGATCTGGGGTGATGAACGATATCGAAGCTGGTAAAACTGTTTTAGGTTACCCTGCAACAGATTCCAGAGAAATGTTGAAACAATGGGTCGCCCTCAGAAAATTGGGCAAACAATAATTTACTAAAAGAGTTTTTTTTTGAAAGATCCCATTTTATTTCATCAACAAAAAGTTGAAGGGCTTGCTTTAGAGTTAAATTCTTTAAGAATAAAACGAAATACGCTAACAGTACTTAAACTATCCGTTTTTGTGGCGATTGCTGTTTTTGCCATATTCGTTTTCACAAGTTACAGTTTACCTCAACTCATTCTCTTCATTACAAGTATTCTTACGTTTTTAGGCATCACTGTTTTAGATGAAAAAACAACGAATCTTTATTTTCTAAAAAAACAACTCAAAAAAGAATCTCAATTAGAATTAGCCTATTTAAATAGGAACTTTAGTGACTTAGATGAGGGTTTAAAATTTAAAGACAGTAAGCACAATTACAGCAATGATTTAGATCTTTTTGGATCAGACTCATTGTTTCAAGCAATTAATAGAACGG
>ERZ767310.242-NODE-242-length-34690-cov-5.294615_pt1 | contig 34690 bp, 24 predicted proteins | sample MGYA00374954_ERZ767310 | MGnify/ENA primary metagenome ERZ767310 (study PRJEB28948, sample SAMN06267188) | marine metagenome | isolation source: Columbia River Estuary | place: USA:Columbia River Estuary, USA | collected 2013-07-23 ...
CCGCCAATAACTAAATCTGGACGCTGCTGTGAAGTTGACATTTTATAATACTGAGTAATATTAAAACCATCAGAGATGTGATTCCAAGAAGAACCAGAATTACTTGTTGTTGAGATTCCGCCATCATGGCCAACATACAAGGTGCTCGTTCCCGGCTTGAATTTCATGTAATGCATGTCCGGATGTACACGCGGAAATTGATAGCCACCAATGTATGTCCAGGTGGTACCTTGATTGTTAGAACGCCATAAATTTATTCCCCCAACAAAAATTTGATTTTTATTTGTGCTTGAAACGGAAATACATAAGTCATACCAGCTTTGACCTGGTGTATTTCCAAAACCTAAAATATTAGGTGTGTTGGCCTTAAGCGACCAAGTGTCGCCCCCATCTGTACTTTGGTAAACACCCTCTAGAGCTTGCGTGGGATCTGAATAAACGGCATAGATATAATTTGGATCCTGATGACTCATTGCGATTTCTACTCTACGCGTGTTTGCATTAGGAAGCCCAGAAGTTAACTGCGCCCAGTTGGCACCGCCATCTATTGATCTGTAAATTCTCGCATTGCCGTTACTTGTTGTACCGGCAAACATTGTGTCAGGGGCAGCAGGTGAAACTATTATAGTATTGAAACCCCCAATTTGTTCTTGAGTAAATGTTACACCTGCATCGGTAGATCTATAAATACCAATTCTCGTGGCTACTACAACTATATTAGTGTCTGTAGGGTGTACAATAACCCTTCCAATTCTCCTTTGTGATGTTACATTCCAACTTAAACCGGTTGTATTCCAAGTGTCTCCACCATCGGTAGATTTGAGCAAGCCATAGCTATATGTGTCTCCACCATCTCTGTCTCCTGTGGCCAAATAAAGAACATTTGGTCTTTGTGGATCTACAGCAATATCACTTACGCCTAAGTTAGTAAGCTCATCGCTTGAGGTGGTCCATGACACACCATTGTTTATGGTTTTCCACACTCCTCCAGAAGGTGACCCGATCCAATATGTATTGGCATTTGTTGGGTGAAACTCAATTGTATTAATTCTTCCAATCCCGTCATAAGCATCATCAAGTGCATCGAACGGACCAATAGGTTGCCATGTGCCTAAGTCGTTATTTGCAGTAGAAGTTTTGTAGCTTGTTTTTATTGTATTGTACCAAACGCCTGGGTTTGGTCTGATTCCATCTGGGGCAACACGTTGTTCAGTAAAATATTCCCAACGTTTAAATTGTTTGTAGCCATTTCCTTTTTGGTCCGTGTCTTTTCCTTTCCAATGGTCATTAAACTGTTGCTGAACAGTATAGAAATTCACACTGTGGTCTTGCATGCCTTCCACCCAATTTTGAGCGTTAGTCACCAATCCTAAAATTACAAATAGAGAAAGTATTTTAATCTTCATTCTTATGTTTTAAACTTAAAAAGGGAAGTTGCGAAAGCACCTCCCTTTTTGATAATTTTAATTAAACAATTACTGCTTGATAATTCGAGCTCTTACTATTTCCGAGTTTACAATGCCAGTCACGATATACACTCCTTGACTATAGCTGGTCAAGTCTATTTTTAAGGTGTTTGAGTTTTGACCGTTAAAGCGCAGACGCTCAATCAATTTGCCTTCTACTGATGAAATTACAAGATTTACATCATTCGTAATTTGCGCGTCAAACTGAAGTGTAGCCAAGCCGCTCGTAGGGTTAGGGTATACCGCAATTGAAGCTTTTGAATTCTCTTCGATTCCAATTGAAGATTCCGTAATATTTATTTCACCAATGTATAAGTTGTTTCCTTGGTGAGAATAGTTCCTGAACATCAGCCTCACATTGTCTTTTTGAGCCACATTTGGAGTTAAATCAACAAAACCACATGGCGCGAATGAACCAGAACCACACCATTGCGCAGGAAAAGTAGGTGTGAAAGAGTTGTTCCTTGGAACAGTAGTTCGGTATTGTTTTTGGCCATAATCGGAAAAAGTATGAATATGCTTCCAAGTTTCACCACAATCATCAGAAAAGAAAATTCCTAAAGAATCAGATTTTGTGCTTCGGTCTGTATATGAATAATTGAAATTCAAAATAGGATTAGAGATTCCTGTAAAATCTAAAGGAGGAGAAATGAGGTCATCTACTTGACCCAATATACTTGCGCCAACATAACCGTTGTTCTGCATCGTTACAGCAGCGCTAGTATTCAACTGTCTTAGCTCCCAAGTAATGTCCATATCTACATTGACGATTTTCCATCGATTTATAAAATTCGATCCTGAAAAATCTTCATTAAACGGAATAGGCAAGTTTCCAACAACAGCTGCCGTTAGAGATGTATCAGAACCAGTTGCACTTGTGGCAATAAGTTGAATTGTATAATTACCATTTGCCGTAAACTCTATTTCTGGGTTTGTACTTGTCGCACTAGATCCATTTACAAAATTGAAAGTACTTGGTGTAACCGACCACTGGTAACCCGTGGCATTGATGCTTTGATTCGTAATGAGAAGCGTTTCATCAACACATAAAACCTCTCTATGTACAGCGATTTTAGCAACCGGGTTAGGATTGTAAAATAAATCTGAACTGAACAATCCACGTGCGTGGGTAGCAGCAGCGACTGTTCCATCAGATTCTCTCATTTGTAACATATCTACACGCACATTCGCCAAGCCATTGTTTTCAGCATTCCATATTGGATTAGTGGCAGTAATGTCTAAACATTGCCAAACACCCAGTTCTGTTGCGATAATAACATCTTTATAATTGTTTGGGTTAAACAAGGCCCATCTTACTGGCATATCTGGTAGGTTTCCTTCTACAGAAGCCCATGTGCTTCCGCCATCACTAGAATACCAAACAGAATTTATACCGTAATTAGAATACGTTGCTAAAAGATGGTTTTCGTTTGCTCCAATAGCCACACAAGAAACACTTCCTGAAGGCAAGTTGCTTGTTGTTAAGTTTACAGATGAAGGAGACAACCCGTTTGCTCCTGTTATTTTATAGACCCTTCCTGAACTCGTGCCAACAAATAGTGTGGAGGAGCCTTGCGTATATGGCGAAACCTTGAAATGTGTTGGCGTTCCGTTTATACCTGGTTGAATGACATCAGCGTTGGGGTTTAAATTCCCGTTTATAAAAGTTCTCTTGATCGAGCTACCTGAGCCTCTCGTAAATAGAATATTCAAAGCATCATCATAATCTCCGGGATTGATAAAAGAACCAGTATTGTCTGATGAATTTAAGCCTCCAAAAGTTATTCCACCATCTGCACTGAAGAAGTGGTTGTTTCTGACATAAGAAGTCAGTTGCCAATTTGGATTGTCTTGATCGATATAACAAAAAGCACCATCTCCACCTGTTGCTTCTACAGTAGATGCTACACCAGGCTGAGAAAATTGCTGTGTTCCATTGTCTTGCGCACCAGCAAGGAAATAATTAGAACCAGCATCGGGGTGAATAGCGCAACCATAAAACTGTGTGGTATTGTAGTCTTTAATACGAGTCACAATAACGGGTGTTGGCGTTGATTTGGAATTTGGTGAGTATGCAATCCCTCCATCGTTAGAGAAAATCGCCACATTACTTGTATCGTCTCTAAACACAATATTGTGTTGGTCGGCATGTACATATTGATATCCAAAACCTCCATACCAGTGGGTTAATTGATTCCATGAATTTCCGCCATCTCTAGACTCGAATAAATCCACACCACCAACGATAATATGGTTTGTGTCTGCAGGGTTAACTGCAATAGTGTAGTCATACCAACTTTGACTTCTTGTAAAATCATTGGATGGAATACCGAAATCTGCGTCATTAGGCAAGTTCAAAGTGATCCATGAACTTCCGCCATTGTTTGTTCTAAAAATTCTTGGTGTTCCTGAAGCCAAAGAAAGAACGTAGCAAATATTTGTATCGCTTTTAGAAACTGCTAATTCTGTCCTCGATTGAGGATTTGGGCTAAATCCATTTCCTGTGGAATTGAGTTTCGTAAATGAATTCGCATCTCCAGTAAAAGATTTGTAAATACCGTTACTTCGCACGGAAGCCCAAACGGTTCCAGTTTCTGTAATTTCTGTTTTGTATACTCGGTTGTCGCCAGTTCCTACGTTTGAACCTAAAACCTTTGACCAAGTTAAACCTCCATCTTGAGACCTTTGTAAACCACTTGTATTGGTTGCTGCATAAACGTCACCATTTACAGGGTTAACATCAATATCGAACACGGCTCTAAAGTCTGAACTGTTTGCCGTAGAAGCGAGTTGTGTCCAGTTCGTTCCACCATCTATAGATTTCCAAACTCCACCACCTCTCACAGCGTCAATGTTGCCGTAGCCTTCTCCGGTACCGACATAAAAAATTTGGGTGTTTGATGCGTCATGCGCAATTGCAGAAACGGCCATATTCGCCCAGAAGTCATCTACTTTCATCCAGCTAGAGCTGAACAAGGAGATGTCATCATTGTACCATAGACCACCTGCTACACCACCAGCCCAAACTTTTTTACCAGTGTTATCATTTGGGTCAAACATTAGTCCTCTAGTCCGTCCACCCACGTTCGTTGGACCTCGTTCGACCCAAGACACCGTTGACGTTTTACTCGCATAACTATTATTGGAAGCGTTAAGCTTTTCGAGGGTTGGGAACAATCTTTCGGGCGTAGGGCGACCTATTTCTGGGTCAAGCGTTCGCATAAAATCTTGAAGAAAAGCCAAATCAGGTCTGTCTTTTTTCGGAAGGTTTTCGATTTCTTTGTCTGTAAGACTGATGTTATTGTAAGGGTGCTCGGCCAAAAATGCCTCAAAAGTTTCTCGTTCAGTAGGTTGGTTGGTTTTAACAAAATAGACGCCTATGGCCACTAATAACGTGGTGGAAGCGAGAACTTTAAACAATTTCATTCGCAACAGAGTTTAATAATTAACGCTTTTCATATTGAAAAGGTTGGCAATAATAATTAAATACTTAATAGATAATTTGGAAGTAAAATTGGACGAATCCTTACATATACTTTTGCTCTAACTCTCTGCGTTCAAATGAAGAAATGAGAATATCCACCTGCTGATCGAAATTTGAAAAGGTGATTGTTCCTGTGAATTCTTTTTGCTTGTAAAATGTTGGCATTTCTTGATTTTCTTTTTCAAAATTTGGACCAGTATATTTTCTACCGATGATTAAAGTTGCGCTTTCAGTTTGCTTTAATTCAAATTCGAGCTCCTCTCCATTTACCATAAAAGATTCTACTGTAATCAAATCAGTTTTGTTCAGCTTCACGAAAAAATTAGCTCCTGTTCCTGCCGGAGCAGCGCCCGTAGACCAGATGTTGTAATAAGACTCTTCTATGCTTTTTTGCCACGCGCTAGAATTGTTTTTCTGACTAGCACATTGAATGAAAAGGAATGACGCACTTAATAAAAGAGCAAAAACACGAAAGTACATAGGATCTTAATATTTGAGTTAAAGATGATAAAATTTGTCAGTTTTATTCGCGAGAAACGAGTTTGAGTTTTCTTCGATAAACCGAGAACAATTTTGACTTAGAAATAAACCCAATGTATTTTCCATCTTTCGTTACCGGAAGATTCCAAGCGTTACTGTGTTTAAATTTATTCATCACAACTTCCATGGTGTCGTATGCGCTGACTACAGCAGGAGGGCTGTACATTAGCTCACTAACTTTTACCTTGTCGTATTGCTTAGAATCAAAAAGCAGTTGCTTAAAATCGTCTAAAGTTAATACGCCAGTCAATTGACCTTCTTTGTCGAGAACAGGAAATAAGTTTCGATTGCTACGCTTGAAAATGTCGACTAAATCACCAAGTGAGTCTTCTCTTTGAACAGCGATAAAGTTGTTTTCTACAACTTCTTTCATGTTCATTAAAGTCAAGATTGCACGGTCTTTATCGTGAGTTATCAATTCTCCACGCCTGGCTAATTGTTTTGTGTAAATCGTGTGTGGTAAAAATTGTCTCGTAAAAATAAAGGACAAAGATGCCGTTATCATTAGTGGAATAATTAAACCGTAGCCTCCTGTTATTTCAGCAATCATAAAAATTGCCGTTAAAGGTGCGTGCATTACTCCTGCCATTAAGCCAGCCATTCCTGCTAACGCAAAATTGCTTTCGTTTACGTTTAAACCTATTATGTTTAATCCACGGGCAACAATAAAACCAACCGAGCTTCCCATAAATAAACTTGGTGCAAAAACACCACCGACACCACCGGCACCAATTGTAATAGCTGTTGCAAATACCTTAAAAATGACAAGTCCAGCAAATAAAACAATGATGACAAATTGATTTTCAGAAAGGTATTCGAACAAGCTATTTTGAAAGACAGAATCTAAATCTCCTTTAAGTATAGCATTGATAGTGGTGTAGCCTTCTCCATAAAGCGGAGGGATTAGAAAGATGAGAAAACCGAGAACTAAACCACCTAAAATTGTTTGATACAAAGGCTTCTTTACTCTGCTAAATAACCCTTCAATTTGGAAATACATTTTTGTGAAGTACACTGAAATGAGTGCACAGATCACACCTAGCAATATGTAGGCGGGTAACTCATTGATTGAAAATGCTTCAGTTAATTTATAATTAAGTAAATACTCTTGTCTGTTTTCTATAAAAATAGAGGTAATTGATCCAGACACCGAAGCTAATAACAAAGGAATAAGAGAAGCAATTGTAAGATCTAAGCTGAAAATTTCGATGGTAAAAATTATTGCTGCAATAGGGGCGTTAAAGATGGTTGCAATTGCACCAGCTGTAGCACAAGAAATAAGCAAAATACGTGTCTTATAATCGAGGTGCATCACCTTACCTAAGTTCGAGCCTATTGCTGAACCGGTAGAAACGGCAGGGCCCTCTAGCCCAACAGAGCCACCGAAGCCTACGGTGATTGCTGAGGTAATCATGGACGCATACATTTTATAACGGGCTAAAATTCCGTTGCGTTTAGAAATTGCATGCAGGGTAGAAGGTATACCCTCGCCAACAGGCGCTGAAAATGCTCGTTTTATGAGCACTGTGATTACAATACCAATTACTGGAAAAGCAAAATAAAAGTAGCTGTGGTAGTTGCTTGTGGTAACTAGGTGTTGAATGAGATGTGTGACATTTTTCAAAGTTACCGCTGCAAGACCTGTAACAAATCCAACCACAATACTGAGCAAATAAACAAACGTTTGCTGTGACATATGCCTGATACGCCAAACCAAAAATTTCCGTAGCAGCCTGTTTACCCGTTGCTCCATTTTAGGCTAAGGTAACCGCTAAGTTTAATTCATCTAATTGCTCACTCGAAATACTTGCAGGAGAATCGATCATTACATCTCGGCCTGAATTGTTTTTCGGGAAAGCGATGTAATCTCGAATGACTTCATCTCCACCTAAAAGCGCAACCAATCTGTCGAATCCGAACGCAACACCACCATGCGGAGGTGCACCATATTCGAAAGCACTCATTAAAAAGCCAAATTGCTTTTGCGCTTCTTCATCACTAAAACCAAGTAGGTTGAACATGCGTTTTTGCAAATCACGATCGTGAATTCTGATTGACCCACCGCCAATTTCATTACCATTCATGACTAAATCGTATGCATTCGCCTTTACATTGCCAGGATCGTTTTCCAACTTGTCCATGTCTTCCGGCTTAGGAGATGTGAATGGATGGTGCATAGCATGGTATCTTTCGCTTTCATCATCCCACTCTAATAGAGGAAAATCTAAAACCCAAAGAGGAGCAAACACTTCTGGATTTCGCAACCCTAAAGTTTCGCCCATATTTAAGCGCAATTCGCTCATCGCTTTACGTGTGATTTTGTCATCGCCTGCAAGAATTAAAAGGAGGTCTCCTTTTTTAGCACCTGCAATTGACATCCACTCTTCACGTTGTTCTTCGTTGTAAAATTTATCGATAGACGATTTTGTAGAACCATCTTCATTGTATTTACAGTAGACTAGGCCCTTCATTCCAATTTGAGGTCTGCGCACCCAGTCCGTTAATTTATCGAGTTGCTTGCGTGTATAACTCGCACAACCTGGAACCGAAATTGCTAAAACAGATTCAGCTTCATCAAATACTTTAAACCCCTTGTTTTGAACCAAGTTATTCATGTTTAAAAATTCCATACCAAAACGAATGTCTGGTTTGTCGTTTCCGTATTTTTCCATAGCTGCATCGTAAGTCATGCGAGGTATGTCATTTACCTCAATACCTTTTACTTCTTTTAAAAGGTGTTTTAACAAACCTTCGAAAGTTTGAAGAATGTCTTCTTGTTCTACGAAGGCCATTTCGCAATCTATTTGCGTAAATTCTGGTTGACGGTCAGCTCTTAAATCTTCATCTCTAAAGCATTTCACAATTTGAAAATACTTGTCCATTCCCCCAATCATCAACAACTGTTTAAAGGTTTGAGGAGATTGTGGCAAGGCATAGAATTCGCCTTCGTTCATGCGGCTTGGCACAACAAAATCACGCGCGCCCTCTGGAGTGGATTTAATAAGAAAAGGAGTTTCTACATCAGCAAACCCAAGATTGGTCAAGTACTTTCTTACCTCAAGGTTTACTTTACTTCTAAGTAAGAGCTTTTCTCTTACAGGATTTCTTCTGATGTCTAAGTAGCGGTATTTCATGCGCAGCTCTTCTCCGCCATCGGTTTCATCTTCAATGGTAAAAGGAGGCGTAACTGAAGCATTTAGAACTTTTAGACTTGTGGCTTTAATTTCTATTTCCCCTGTAGGAATTTGTTTGTTTTTACTTGTTCGCTCTATGACTTCACCAGAAACTGAGATTACAAACTCACGCCCTAGTTTTCTCGCCTCTGCAAGTAATTCTGCATTCCACTCTTCATTAAAAGCCAATTGAGAAATGCCATAACGATCACGTAAATCGGCAAAAGTCATCCCGCCTAGGTCCCGGCTTTTTTGAACCCAACCACTCAAGGTTACGGTCGTTCCAACATGTTCAATTCTTAGTTCACCACAAGTATGCGTACGATACATTTCTTAGAAATTTTAGGGCTGCGAAATTACAAAGTAAGTTAGATTAATGCGTGGTTATCAGAACTTTATAAAACACAGAAAATCAATGTCTTTTTGACAAGAACAATAAGAGAATATATTAGCCGATTTAACAGATGTGCCATTTTAGATGATAGACTTATACAGTGACGAATATTTTATGGGAGAGGCTTTGAAAGAAGCCACCAAAGCCATGGATTTGGATGAAGTTCCTGTAGGTGCGGTAGTTGTAAACAATACTAGAGTTATTGCTAGAGCACATAATTTAACCGAACGCCTGAATGATGTTACCGCACATGCTGAAATGCAAGCGATTACAGCGGCAAGTAATTATTTAGACACAAAGTTTTTAAATGACTGCACCCTTTATGTTACACTAGAGCCATGCACAATGTGTGTTGGGGCTATATATTGGGCACGATTTGGAAAAGTAGTATTTGGCTCAAAAGATGAAAAAAGAGGGTATGCTGTAAACGGTGGGAAGCTTCATCCTAAAACAGAGTTGGTTACTGATGTAAGGAATGCTGAATGTCGCGATATATTAGTATCATACTTTAAGACAAAAAGAAAATAGTTGTATTAAAATCTGTTTAAGATAATAATGTGATAAGTAACAGGGTTTGAATTATTTTTGTAAAAAATTTAAGACATGTATCCAGAAGATTTAATCGCTCCGATGCGCGAAGAGTTGTCTCAAGTAGGTTTTGAAGCTACAAGAACAGCTGAAGATGTAGAGCAAAATATAAACAAAGAAGGCACAACATTAGTAGTCGTGAATTCTGTTTGCGGCTGTGCAGCAGGTAGTGCACGTCCAGCGGCAAGAATGGCAATTTCAGGTGACAGAAAGCCAGACAGAATGATTACCGTTTTTGCGGGTAACGATGTTGAGGCAGTGAACAAAGCGAGAGAAATGATGGCACCATTTCCTCCATCATCTCCTGCAATGGCTTTATTCAAAGATGGTGAGCTAGTTCATATGATCGAGCGTCATCACATTGAAGGTAGAACAGCAGACATGATTGCTGAGAATTTAAAAGGTGCCTTTGAAGAGCATTGCTAGTCTTTAAAAATCAATACAAAACCCCAACACACCAGTTGGGGTTTTTTGTTAAATAACATTAAAAAAAAGGTTAGCGATTGAATTAAGTTGGAGATTATATTAGCGTCCATCTTAGAAGGTTGGAAATGAAAGATAAGGATCGTGATTTGAAGGACAATACGTCCAAGCTATTAGAAGTTTGGAAAACGAACGAAATTAGTTTGCCTGGAAAACAAGTAGATTTCACGAAAGTCATTGATCAAATTGCTTCTACATTTGCTCCAGGCTCCTTTTACTATTTCATTTTTAACTTTGAAACACTTGATATGGACTTTGTCCACCCCGCAATCGAACAAGTCATTGGTATAAAGCCAGAAGATTTCAACCGCGATACACTTCTTTCTAGAATTCATCCTGAGGATCTAGCGCGGATGGTTCATAAAGAGACGGCAACTTTTGAATTCTTGTTGAACAAAATTGACTCTTCGGATGTGTTGGATTATAAAATTATAAACTGTCTTAGAATAGCAAATGAGAAAGGGGAATTCCGAAAAATATTGCATCAAGCTAAAACGATAAGTGTTTCGAAAGACGGTAAAATTCAACAATCTATTGCTGTGCACACCGATGTCACATATTTGAATATTCCAACAGACGACAAAGTATCTTTTATCGGTTTAAATGGAAAACCATCTTATTATTCTACAAACCCCAAGGAACTGACTTTTGATCTTCTTGAATCACCTCATCCTTATACCAAGCAAGAGGTGAATATCATTGAATTGATCTCCCTTGGAAATAGCTCAAATGAAATTGCGGAAGAACTAAACATAAGCCCGCATACGGTTAAGGCTCATAAGAAAAATATATTGAAGAAATCTGGAGCTCCAAATTCTACTAAACTTATAGCAGATTGCATTAGGAAAGGCATTATTTAAAAATACCCTAAAAGAGGTATTTTGTAATTCGGTTAGTTATTTCATTTTTGTTGCCGAAACAATCAGTGATTTATATAGTAGCCTTATACCAAGCAGCTAGTAGCTAATCAAAACAAATCAGAAAATTTAAAATCCCGCTTTTGCGGGATTTTTTATGCCATGAATTTTTGAATTGCGATCAAGCAAAAGTCTCTGTCTTCAATATGACCCATGTGGCCGTTTTCGGTTCGCCAAACTTTCTTAACAGCTTTCGCTGAATGTTGAGTTTTCAATGTTTTCATCGGAATTGCTTCATCTAAATTCCCTGAAACAAATGAAATAGAAATATTTGATTGAAGAAGGTGTTGACGATTTGGGCGGGTTTTTAATCCATCTAGAGTTTTAATAATTCCCTGTGTGTTTAACGCTTGTGCTTCTTTAATTACTTCGTCTAATTCAGAAGCAAAATTTTGTCTTGTTTCTTTTGTAAACAGCATCGGAATGGCATGCCTCATAAAACCTTGCTTGTCGTTCCTCACAATCACTTTTAGACGATCACGATTTTCTCGTTTTTCTGTTGTATCAGCAGAAGCTGACGAAAAGAACAGGAGAATCCCTTCTGCAATATTTGAAGTTTTATCGGCTATGGCTAAAGCAACATACCCACCCATGGAATGGCCAATAATTTTCACTTTTTCGATTTTGAGAAAAGCCAAAACAAGAAGTACTGCTTCGGCCATTTTATCCATAGAATGAACTTCAATATTTTCGGATTTTCCGTGCCCAGGTAGATCTACTCTTATGATTTGACGAGTAGAACTTAATTCTTTTGCATAGTCATTCCACATAGAAGAGTTCTCTAAAAAACCATGAAGGAGTAAAACAGGTTCGCCACTTCCGTGGATGTCATAATAGATTTTCGAGTCTTCGAAATTGACGTAGGGCATGCGTTAGAATGAAAGTTCAAGGCAATGTTACGAAAGAAGAACAAAATAGGAAGAGGATGTAACGTTTACAAGTTAAAAAGGGCACTACGATCTTAAGGTTTGGGGCTTTGTGAACTTAACTTGCTTCAGCGAAGTAAAGCGGTTCATTTGCTTTAAACCAAAGCCAGTCGTCTCGCTCCTTCAACCAACGTTTCTTCGCTTTTGGCAAAACAAAAACGTAAAACCTTGTCTTGCTTCGGAACGCTATAAAAAACTGAAATCGGTATAGACGCTACTCCAAATTCTTTCGTTAAGCGGATGGCAAAATCAACATCGCTTTCATCACTAATTTCCGAATAATCGTACAGTTGAAAATATGTTCCCGAAGAAGGCAAAGCTTTAAAGCGGGTGTTCGCCATTAGTTGTTGAAAGTAATCGCGTTTCTGCTGGTAGAGCGATGAAATATAAAACACATTGGGATCTTGCATGTATTCTGCAAGCGCGTACTGCATTGGTGCGTTCACCGAAAAGACTTCGTATTGATGCACTTTTCGGAATTCAAACATTAAGTTTTCTGGAGCTATAACATAGCCTAATTTCCAGCCAGTAGCATGAAATGTTTTACCGAAACTAAAAACAGCAAAACTGCGGTCCTGCAAATTGGGATGACCTAAGACACTGTGGTGTTGTTTTCCATCGAATGTAATATGTTCATATACTTCATCACTCAACACCATAATATTCGTTCCATTTAAAATGGAAGCCAATTGGTCAAAATCTTCTTTGTTCCAAACGGTGCCAGTAGGATTATGCGGAGAATTGATAATAACCATCCGTGTGCGATGATTCATTACTTGCTTAAATTCCTCCCAATCGGGCAGATAGTCTGGGGTTTTTAGTTGAACGTAAACAGGTGAACCGCCTGCCAATTCGATAATAGGCACATAAGAATCATAACAAGGAGTAAACAAAATAACTTCATCGCCTTCGCGTATCGTACTTAAAATAGTACTGGTTAAAGCCTGCGTACCACCAGCCGTTATTGTTATTTCAGTATCAACATCGTATTCTGCATTATAGAAATTCTTCACCTTGTTATGAATGGCTTCCCGTAACACACGAACACCAGGCATAGGCGCATACTGATTGTGTCCAATTTGCATAGCCTTGGTTGCCATATCTACAAGCCTTGGGTCTACCTGAAAGTCTGGAAAACCTTGTGACAAATTCACGGCTTTATGCTCAGCGGCAAGCGCAGACATTTGTGAAAAAATTGTGGTGCCAGTACTTGGCATTTTATTGGGTAGGCTTCCTTTAAATTTCATTTATTTGAAAGTGTTTTTTGGCATATTTAACCACTCTAGTGCTGATTGACTCAACAACATTTCTTTCTTCTGGTCGCTCCAATTCATACTTTGAATCAATTTTCCTGGCTCTAATTCACCAAGAGGGAAAGGATAATCGGTCCCTAAACATACACGATTTTCTCCCATCATGTCAACAACGTAGTCTAACATTTTTTGGTCGTGGGTTAAGCTATCAATCCAAAATTTGCCCATGTAATTGCTTGGAGGAATATTATTGTCTACGGCACATAAATCTGGGCGAACATCAAAACCATGTTGAATTCTCCCTAAAGTTGCAGGGAAAGATCCTCCAGCATGTGCAATAGCCACTCTTAGTTTTGGCAAACGTTCAAAAACACCACCAAAGATTAGTGAGCACAAAGCCAAAGAGCTTTCAGCAGGCATGCCAACCAACCACGGCAGCCAGTATTTGTTCATTTTCTCTTTGCTCATCATATCCCACGGGTGAACGAATACTGACATATCTAAATCTTGACAAGCTTCGAGTACAGCAAATATTTCTGGGGCATCTAAATTCCAGTCATTCACATGACTGCCAATTTGAATTCCTTTTAAGCCGATCTCTTTACAGCGTCTCAATTCTTGAATAGCCAATTCTGAATCTTGCATTGGCAATGTGCCTAAGCCCACAAATCTTTTAGGGTACTTACGAACGATATCTGCGATGTGATCATTTAAAAAAACAGCAACATCTAAAGTGTCTTTTGGCTTTGCCCAATAACTGAACATAACAGGTACGGTAGAAAGAACTTGCACATCTACAAACTGTTCGTTGCATTCGCGCATTCGCGTTTCTGCATCCCAGCAATTGTCTTCAACTTCACGAAAAAACTTGTCATCCATCACCATTCTTGCGCTACAGGATTTATGATGATCTAAACTTATGAAGCCTCCATACCCAAATTTTTCGCGAAAGTTTGGAATGTTTTCGGGAAGAATATGTGTGTGAATGTCAATTGAAAAAAGCTCAGAGTTGAAGTTGGAAATTGTGCTGCACATAGAAAGTTATTGTCTGGCGAAAGTAATGGTTTTCAATTATTACTTTCATTGGAAACCGCAGTGGCTCGATATTAGCAAATTGAAAAATGTAGAGATTAAATTCAACAAAAAAGCCGCTTAACAAGTTAAACGGCTTTCTGAATAAAATTTATATCGATCTATTCTTTGTCAAAAGAGTTCCATCCTTGGGCAGTCAGTTCAATCAATTGATCTCCGCGCGTCACCATATTTACGCCATCTTCAGCCTCGGTTATATGACCAATAATGGTGAGGTTCGGATTCGTTTCTATTTTCTTGTGATCTTCGATAGGCGCTGTAAAGAGGAGCTCGTAATCTTCACCTCCACCTAACACGATTGTGGTTGCATTTAGGTTCATCTCTTCGCAAATCTTGTATACAGATTCGTCAACAGGAATTTTCTCTTCGTATAATCTGCATCCCACCTCTGACTGTTTACAGATATGTAAAATTTCAGAAGAAAGGCCATCAGAAATATCAATCATAGAAGTTGGCTTGATTCCCAACCCTGCTAAAGTTTCAATAACATCTTTTCGTGCCTCAGGCTTTAACTGTTTTTCTAAAATATACTCGTGTCCTTTTAACTCAGGTTGAGCATTTGGATTCGCTTTAAAGACTTGTTTCTCGCGTTCTAAAATTTGGTGACCCATATAAGCACCTCCTAAATCTCCTGAAACGACTAACAAGTCAGTTGGTTTAGCACCGCTTCGGTAAACCACATCTTTCTCTTCTGCAGATCCTAAAACAGTCATACTCAAAATTAGCCCAGATGTAGAGGATGTTGTGTCGCCACCCACTAAATCAACACCATATTGTTTACAAGCAGCGTAAATACCTTGGTATATTTCTTCAATAGACTCTAAAGTAAAACGGTTGCTCATGGCTACCCCAACCAAAAGTTGCTTTGGGTGCCCATTCATAGCATAGATGTCAGAAAAATTTACAATTGCAGCCTTGTAGCCTAAATGCATCAACGGCATGTAGCTTAAGTCAAAGTGCACACCTTCTACCAACATATCTGTTGAGGTAAGTGTAACATCGTTTTCATGATCTGTAACAGCAGCATCGTCTCCAACAGCCTTTACAGTAGAATTGTTTACTGAAAAATTATTCCCCGTTAAATGCTCAATTAATCCAAATTCACCTAACTCTGAAATAGGAGTAAGGCCTTGCTTTTTTTCTTCTGACATGGCGGCAAAGATAGTCTGCAAATTTCAGTTGAAAAGTTAAAAGGTTAGAAAGTTAGAAGTACAGAGTATGAAGCACGGAGGCATAACTTCGATCCCAAGCCCCTAGCCTCCGACTTAGTTTTATTTCAAAAACTCTGCTCTTCCAACTGTTTTGGTAATAATGTCATTCTCCAATTTCCAACCTCTTGCGGGTGAGTATTCCCGGCCATAAAAGATGATTTGTAAATGCAACTTATTCCAAATTTCTCTTGGGAAAAGGCGCTTAGCATCTTTTTCCGTTTGCTCTACATTTTTTCCAGTTGTTAAATTCCATCGGTACATTAAGCGGTGAATGTGCGTGTCTACTGGAAAAGCCGGTACACCAAACGCTTGACTCATTACAACAGATGCAGTTTTATGTCCAACGGCTGGTAAGGCTTCTAACTCTTCAAAAGTTTGAGGAACCTGACCGTTATGTTGATCTAGAATAATTTTAGAAAAGCCATAGATGCCTTTCGATTTCATTGGCGTTAGTCCGCATGGGCGAATAATACGCGCAATCTCTTCCAATCCGAGCGCATACATGTCTTTTGGATTATCTGCTTTAGCGAAAAGAAGTGGTGTAATTTTATTGACACGTGCATCGGTACATTGTGCTGAAAGAGCAACAGCAATCAACAAAGTAAATGGGTCTTTATGATCTAAGGGAATAGGCGTTTCAGGGTAAAGCTCTTCTAATTTATTTATTACGAAATGTACTTTCTCTTTCTTCGTCATAGTTGTAATTTGCTGGACTTTCCCGTTAAACGGATGCCACAAAGATTAAAATATTGAACTACAAAAAGTAAAAATATGACACATTTAAAGCCAGGTGACAAAGCACCAGAATTCGCAAGTAAAGACCAGAATGGTAACGCAATAAAATTATCAGATTACAAAGGCAAAAAGGTCGTTTTGTATTTCTACCCTAAAGATTTAACACCAGGTTGCACCGTTGAATCTTGTAATTTCCGAGATAATTATTCTCTTTTAAAGGAAAAAGGTTTTGAAGTGATTGGTGTTTCTGCAGACGATGAAAAAAGACATTTGAAATTCATTGAAAAACATGAGTTGCCCTTCACGCTTTTAGCGGATACTGAAAAGGAAGTGATTAACGCTTATGGTGTTTGGGGCTTGAAGAAATTTATGGGCAAAGAATACGATGGTATTCACCGTGAATCGTTTGTAATTGATGAGAATGGTGCAATAGAGCATGTGATTCATAAAGTGAAAACAAAGCTGGCGACAGAACAAATTTTAGAGCTGTATAGCTAGTAAATATTCAATTTTTTAGAAATTTTCGAAAACATTTGTTGCGAGATTAAATTCTTCGTGTACATTTGTTTTGCTAATCTAATTAGAATTCTAATATTATGAGCAAAGAGACAGACAACAAGCTTAAGGCCCTCAAGCTTACAATGGAAAAGATGGATAAAACCTATGGTAAAGGTGCAGTAATGCGCATGGGTGATGCTCCAGTGGTTGATGTAGAAGTTATTCCTTCGGGTTCTTTAGGATTAGACATTGCCTTAGGCATTGGCGGTTATCCTAGAGGCAGAGTTGTAGAAATATATGGACCAGAATCTTCGGGTAAAACCACGTTAACTCTCCACGCTATTGCTGAAGCGCAAAAAGCGGGAGGAATAGCAGCCTTCGTTGATGCAGAACATGCATTCGATCGTTTTTATGCTGAAAAGTTAGGTGTTAACACGGAAGAGTTAATCATATCTCAGCCAGATAATGGCGAACAAGCTTTAGAAATTGCTGATAATTTAATCCGCTCTGGCGCTGTTGATATTTGTGTAATTGATTCTGTTGCGGCTCTAACGCCAAAAGCAGAAATTGAAGGTGAAATGGGCGATAGCCGCATGGGTCTTCAGGCAAGATTAATGTCACAAGCTTTAAGAAAATTAACTGGTACAATAAGTAAAACAAATTGTACGTGTATATTTATTAACCAATTGAGAGAGAAAATTGGAGTGATGTTTGGGAACCCCGAGACCACAACAGGGGGTAACGCTTTGAAATTTTACTCTTCTGTTCGTTTAGACATTCGTAGAAGCTCTCAGATTAAAGATGGAGATCAAGTTGCTGGAAACAGAACACGTGTGAAGGTTGTAAAAAACAAAGTTGCACCACCTTTCCGTTTAGCTGAATTCGACATTATGTATGGCGAAGGGATTTCTAAAGTTGGTGAAATCTTAGATATGGGCGTTGATTTTAATATTGTTCAAAAGAGTGGAAGTTGGTACAGTTATGACGGCACCAAATTAGGACAAGGTCGAGATGCAGTAAAACAACTCTTAAAAGATAATCCAGAAGTTTCAGAATCTATTGAAGTTCAGATTCGCGAAAAATTAAATTCTGCAGAGTAAAAATCTAATAGATATTTATAGACCCGGCCCAATAAAAGGCCGGGTTTTTTGTTTGTACTGAAAAAGTATTTTTACCCAAATTTTAAGAAGAAGATGAGAAGAGTATTTCTAAGCATTTTTGCCATTGTTTTGTTCTGGTCGTGTGATAATCCTAAAACGGACGATGCAGGAAAAGATGGAGTTTCTTTTGATGAAGTCGTGGAAAAAGAAGCTGCTGATCAAGAGCCTAAAAGTGCCAATCCTAAATTGGATTCTCTTAACCTATATTTAATTAGCGATCCAAATAATGTGGATGCTTTGGTGGCAAGAACTAAAGAATACATCCGTATGAAAAATTTGCAATATGCCTTAGCTGATGCAATTGCGGCAAAGGAAATTGATTCTAATAATGTTGATGTTTTATTGAATTGGGGCGAGATAAATTACTTCTTTAATAAGACAAGAATTTCTAGAGATGCTTGGACGAGATGTATTAAGCTCGATAAAGAAAATGTAGACTGTAGATTAAAACTTGCAGAGTTGTATCATATTGTAGAAGAGTATGAGAAGAGTTTAAAAATGGCTCGAGAAGTCACTAAGATTGACGGGAAAAACGCTACGGCTTATTTAATTCTCGGTTTGGATTATCGAGATGGCATCAACGATACGTCTACGGCTTTGCAATACATTCAGAAGGCCATAGATTTACAAGAGGATTATTTTGAAGCAATCGAACATGCAGCTCTTTTGTATACGCATATGAGCAGCCCGTTGGCCGAGGGGTACTACGATAGAATGACCATGTTACAGCCGGATAATTACTTGGTGTATTACAACCGAGGGATTTTTTATTACAACATTGAAGATTGGAATAACGCTTTAGAGAGCTTGACGCAAGCTAGTCAGTTAGATCCGAACAATCCTGAGATTTATATGACTTTAGGAATGGTGCATTTAAAAATAGATGCGTTGCCAGAAGCGGAAGGGTTATTTACAAAAGCGATTGAGTTTAGCCCAAGCGGGGCGAATTACAGAGCGTATTATTCAAGAGGCTATGCCAACGAATTACAAGGTGATTTTTCAAATGCAGTTAGCGATTACCAGCAAGCGAGACAATTTAATCCGACATACGAGCCAGCAAAAATTGCATTGCAACGTTTGGCAAATCAGGTTTCGAATTAACTACCCTTAACCTTCTTCAACATCATAGAGGCAAAATCCCACTGCTCATCGGTAATGGCTTCTAAGAAATTAAACTCGCCTGCGTCTTGTAGCCACTCGCCACCGTCTAGAGTTACAACCTCACCATTCATATAAGCGCTGTAATCTGAAACCAAATAACCAGCTAGATTGGCTAATTCTTGGTGATCACCAGCTCTTTTCAAAGGGACTTGGTTTTCTAAACTTAGTTGGTCTTCCATCCCGGGAGGGATAAGACGTTCCCATGCACCTTTTGTTGGAAATGGCCCTGGCGCTATTGCATTACAACGAATACCATATTTAGCCCATTCTACAGCTAAAGACCGAGTCATGGCTAAAACACCGGCTTTGCCCATTGCACTTGGCACCACATATGCACTGCCTGTCCATGCGTAGGTTGTAACAATTGAAAGGATACTTTTTCCTTTTTCTTTATTTGCTATCCACTTTTTACCAAAGGCTAAAGTGCAGTTTTTACTTCCTTTTAAGACGATGTCTATAACAACATCAAAGGCATTTGCAGAAAGACGCTCTGTAGGACTCACAAAATTACCCGCGGCATTGTTCAATAAAACATCTGCTCTTCCAAAAGTGGCATACGTCTGTTCCACAACATTTTCTACTTGTGCATAATCGCGAACATCGCATGCAACGCCTAACACTTTATTGCCCGTTAAGGCTTCAATTTCTTGAGCTGTTTTATCTAGAACCTCTTGCTTGCGGCTTGTTATAACAAGGCTTGCACCCAATTTGCTAAAGTAAGTTCCCATGGATTTCCCAAGACCAGTGCCGCCACCAGTAATGATTATTACTTTTCCATCAAGTGCACCATCTTTTAGCATTCCTTCTTTATAGCTCGCCATCTGTTTAGTTCTTTGCGTTAATTTCGTCTCTGTTCAAAGTAAATAAAAATGACTATGTCAAAACCATTTGTACACACATTTATATTCATATTCGCCATTTCAATTTTTAATGCCTGTACCCCGATGCAAGAATCACAATCTATACAAGAGCCAAAAGCAGCAAAAAAACCACATCGCTTAGAAAAGCATGGCGATGTTAGAATTGATAATTACTACTGGCTTCGCGAACGAGAGAACCCGGAAGTTATAGATTATTTGAATTCTGAGAATGCTTACCGTGAGCAAATTATGAAAGGAACGGAAGACCTTCAGAAAAATTTGTTTGATGAAATGGTCGGAAGAATAAAAAAAGACGATTCATCGGTTCCCTATAAATTAGAAGGCTATTTCTATTACACTCGATTTTCAGGTGAAAGCGAATATCCAATCTATTGCCGAAAAAAAGGCTCTCTAGAGTCTGAAGAGGAAATAATGCTCGATGTAAACGAGTTGGCAGAAGGGCATGCGTATTATCAGGTGGGTGGATTGAGTATTTCGCCAGATAACAACACAATCGCTTTTGGCGTGGATACCAAAAGCAGAAGGGTTTATACCATCCACTTTAAAGATTTAACCACTGGCGAAATATTTAAAGAAACCATACCTGGAACGACTGGTGGAGGAACTTGGGCTGCCGACAACAAAACTTTGTTTTACACTTTACAGAATGAAACAACGTTGCGTTCTGAGCGTGTTATGAAGCATAAGTTCGGAACGGAAAGTGCTAAAGATACCGAGGTATTCTTCGAAAGTGACGAAACGTTTAACACGTATGTGTATAAAACGAAATCAAAAAAGTTCATCGTTATTGCATCCTCAGCTACATTATCTGAAGAATATAGAACGCTTCCCGCGGATGCTCCCGATGATGAGTTTAGCATATTTCAGCCACGCGAAAGAAATTTGGAATACAGTATTTCTCACTACGATGGTAACTGGTATGTTAGAACAAACAAAGATGGTGCAGATAACTTTAAATTGATGAAATGCCCTGAAGGAGCAACGCTAAAAGAAAACTGGGTTGATCTTTTAGAGCATAGAAAAGATGTGTTTTTTGAGGGAATGGAACTCTTTAAAAACTTTATGGTTGTTGAAGAACGCTCTAACGGTTTAACTCAAATAAGAGTTATGCCTTGGGACGGAAGTGAAGAACATTATTTAGATTTTGGTGAAGAAACGTATACATCATACATCGGATCTAATCCAGATTTTGACAGTAAAATTTTACGCTATGGTTACTCTAGTTTAACCACACCAAGCTCTGTTATAGATTATCATTTGGTTGAAAAAACTAAAGATGTTAAGAAAGAGCAAGAAGTGGTTGGAGGTTACGATAAAACGAACTACGAAAGTAAACGCGTTTGGGCTACAGCCGATGACGGTGCAAAAGTGGCCATCAGCTTGGTTTACAAAAAAGGAATTGAATTCAATGGGAAGAACCCAACATTACTATACGCTTATGGTTCTTATGGGGCGACTATCGATCCATATTTTAGTTCTGCACGCTTGAGCCTTTTAGAAAGAGGGTTTGTTTACGCCATTGCCCACATTCGTGGAGGGCAGTACCTCGGAAGACAGTGGTACGAGAACGGAAAATTTCTAAAGAAGATTAACACGTTTTCAGATTACATCGCTTGTTCAGATTATTTAATTGATCAAAACTATACGTCATCGCAGAAGCTATTTGCCATGGGCGGAAGTGCCGGGGGTCTCTTAATGGGCGCTGTTGTGAACATGAAGCCTGAAAATTTTAGAGGTGTTGTAGCTGCTGTTCCTTTTGTAGATGTTGTAACAACTATGTTAGATGAAGATATTCCATTGACAACAGGAGAATATGACGAATGGGGCAACCCGAACGATAAAGTGTATTACGATTACATGAAATCGTACTCACCTTATGACAATGTGAAACCACGCTCATTTCCAGCAATGTTGATTACAACAGGTTTACACGACAGTCAAGTGCAATATTGGGAACCAGCAAAATGGATTGCAAAAATGCGAGACATGCGCACGAATAAAGACGAGCCTCTTTTAATGTATTGCAATATGGATACGGGTCATGGGGGTGCAAGTGGTCGTTTTGAATCGTATAAAGAAACCGCAATGGAATATGCGTTTCTGCTCGATTTGGCAGGAATGGTGAAATAATTCAGATTTGAATGAAATAATAAAAAGAGGCTTAAGGCCTCTTTTTTATTTTAGAATCACTTTATCTCGAACTTCGCATAAACACCATATTCAAGTTTGATTTTCTGAAATTGAATGACCGAGTCTTCTTCTTTAACCTTTGCGCCATCAATATACTGCACTCTTGTATTTGATGCCCTTGCACCACGAAACCTCAGTTCGTCATTATATGTACCTAACGGCTGAATGGGTTGTTGCTCTCTTATGATGAGAGGCTTTCCTGCAGCATTGCCTATGGCAGAAAGCATATAATCCGCTTTTTGTTTTGCGGCTTGAATGGCATTAATACGGACTTGTTGTTTGAATATTTTGATTTGAGAATGATCGACTTTGCTGATATAGGCGTTGCTTACTTTTAAACGGTCTAATTCCTTAAAGACCTTCCCCAAAGTTTCAGCATCAGCTAAAAGCAGACCGTATTCTTTCGTTGTAAGCACATCGCTTTTTCCCCAATTTACCTTTATGTATTGCGATGCCGCATCGCTTAAAGAGAGTTTAGACAAGTCTACTTTCAGCTTGTTGAGCGAAGCCTTTAAACTGTCCTCTTGTTCTTGAATACTAATTTTTGATTTCGTTCCAGAGTTCTTTTCCCCAATTACAATTTTTAAGTAAATCATATCTGGAATAACTTCCATTTCGGCAGTTCCCGTAACTTCTATAAAAGGAATTTCTGAAGTTTGTATTTGTGCCAAACTTTGAATTGAGATAAGAACAAAAAGGAAAGAAGTAAAAAATGTAGTTTTCATATAATTATCTGTTGCTTTTGAAATAACGAATAACAACCTAATATAGTTTGATAGTCGTCATCATTAGCCGAATAGAAGTTATTTTCGAGCAAACATTTTTAAGCTGCTCAATTGAAAACTTGATTTGATAAAAAAAGGAAAACATAAAAGCAAATTCTGGAGCATCACTATAAAGGTGATTTTAGCTTTTGTTGTCTTGCTGTTACTTGGTGCCGCTGGTGCTTTAAGCTATGTTAACTTAAAAAAAAATGAAATAAGTAAAGAGCTTATAGGTAAAGTCAACACTTTGCTTATTGGTGAGATTAATGTTAAAAAAATTGAAATTGAATCGCTTTGGACCTACCCAGACATTAATGTCAATTTGAGAGACATCGAGATTTATGAAAACAATTTAGCCGTTGGAGATACGGCCGAAAGTCCGGTTATCGTTGCTCCTAGTCTATTGGCGCGAGTAAATTTCACAGAAATGTTTTCAAGCAAATTGGAAATAGAGTTTGTGGAAATTACCGATGCTGTTGTTGTAATAGAGAGAACGGATGGCTCGGGAGTAACCATTGGTAACACATTTATGCCAGCTCAAAGCGATACAAGCTCTGGAGACTCAATTTTGTTTGTTTTAAAGATCGATTCTATTCACCTTGTCAATACTCAGGTTTTGCTGAAAGAAGCATCTTTAAAAGACACTCTACCTATTCGAATAGAAGAACTCAATGGAAATTTGACTTTCGGAAATGGGAAAGTAATTGGATTTGCCGATGGCTATGGGCATTTTGAGAAATTCGAAGTTTCGGAAGAGTTGTCTTTTACCAACAGCCCTATCTCATTTAAAGTAGATTATTCGGTAGACATTGAGGGCCAAAAAGTATTTGCCAGCAGTCCGCATTTGGATTTGGCAAAAACGCCTTTCCAGTTCGACTTTGTTTTTGACTACTCAAACACATCATCTTTTAACCTGGGCCTTAGTTCCTTGAAAGAAGGCATTGAAATAAGCTCTGATTCTAATCTAAATGACTCCATTGCTAAAGAAGATTTTATTCACTTGAAGGGAAGGACCCACCTTAAAACGGATATTTATTGGAAATCGAATCCAAAACTTTCATTTTTAAACAACGTCTCTGCTGAGCTGGATATTCATGGCAACAACATTCACATAATGGGTGTTGATGTTGAGAATTATATTGATAAATACAAACGCAGCCAAAACTTTAATTTAGTGGATGTTGGAGCAGTTATGTTTGCTGGGCCGGCAGGATTGGCTGTTACAAAAGCTTCAGATTATACTTTCTTGATGATTAAAACAAAAGGAGATGACTCTACCGTTGTAGATCAGTTTGTTTCTGAGTGGAAGTTTAAAAATGGCAAGCTGGAAATAGAAGATTTGGCCATGAGTACTGAACGAAGCAGAATTGCTTCATTGGGTTACTATGATCTTAATAAAGACAGTGTTTCCTTTAATATTTTGATTTTGGATAAACAAGGCTGTGCTTTGGCAAACCAAAGTGTTTTTGGATATACCAGTGATGTGCAATCTGGCAAAGTGAAAATTGTAAAAACTCTGCTAGGCCCAGTTAATAATTTTTTCAGAAAAGCAGGTCTTGCAAAATGTGAAGTTTTATATGCTGGTAAAGTGAGCCATCCAATAAATAAGAAAAAAAAGTAGGTTCATTTTCAATTGGCCTTTATTGTTCAGCCTTTGCAGAAACAAACCACATTTCCATTTCGCCTTTACCTTTTGCCTTGATCTTGCCACGGTTTTCGAATACAAATTGTGAATCATTTTTAAGCAATTCGTATGTGGCTTGACTGATATTTACTTTGCCTATTTCACCAGAACTTTCCATGCGGCTGGCTGTGTTCACGGTATCGCCCCAGATATCGTATTGAAATTTTTTAATGCCTACAATTCCAGCGATAACAGGACCCGTGTGAATACCCACGCGCATCTTGAACGCAGGTTTTCCGGCTTTCACGTGCTCTGAATAATGATTCTCTATAAATTTTTGCATTTCTAATGCTGCCAAAACTGCACGTTTGTTAAAGTCTTCTGAAGGCTCTGGCAGACCACTTGCAGCCATGTATGAATCGCCAATAGTCTTAATTTTTTCTATTCCGAAACGTCTGTTAATTTCATCAAATTGCGAAAAGAAATGATCTAATTGAGACACCAATTCATTTGGTGAAAAATTTGAACCGATTTTTGTGAAGTCAGCAAAATCAGTGAAGATAACACTGACGCTCTCGAATAATCGCGCTTTACTTTCACCCTTAATTTTTAATTCGTTAGCAATTTGTTCAGGTAGAATATTGTGTAAAAGATTATCAGATTTTTCTTTCTCTTTACTTAACTGCAAAGTGCGTTCTTCTACTTGTTCTTCAAGATGAGCATACAAAAATGCGTTTTGAATTGAAATGGCCATCTGAGAAGAAAGAAGTTTCAGAACATGAAGCCTGTCTTCCGTAAAAGCTCTGGTTGAAACATTGTTTTCCAAGTATATAACTCCAAATAGTTTACCAAAAAGCAAAATAGGGCAACACAAAACAGATTTTATTTGTTGTTTAACAACATGATGGTCATTAGAGTAATGGTCATCGCTTTGAGCGTTATTGAGTAATAATGGCTCTGCAGAATTGATGACATAATTTACTATGCTATGCGGTATATTGCTACTTTCTTTAGCAGGCACATTTTCCATACTCTTGATGGCTTCTCCTTGTGCAGAGGCTTGTATGACGTATTCGTCTTGAATTTTTAGGATGAGTGTACCATTTTCTGCACCCGCATTTTGCATGATAATGCGCATTACTTTTTCAAGTAAAGCATCAATTTTTATTTCTTTTGAAATGGCTTGAGAAGCCTTGATGATGCTGGTAAGATCTATTTCTTCGCCAACTGTGGAGCTCTCCATTGTTGAATCCAGAACAGAAAAGGAAGTTTGAGAAACTTGATCTGTCACTTGATTCTGAAATTTACGTTGCAACAGTTCAACTTTAGCTCTCATTCCCATTTTGGCGTATAAAAACAAAGCTTCTCTAAAGTAACCCGAAGCGGCTCTTTTATCTCCGTTACGGTAATGATATTTACCAAAAAGCTCGTTGGCCAGCGCTTCGTCAACAGGCCAGTTATTTTTATTGGCTTTAGCTATCGCTTGCCTGTAATGGATTGTTGCTTTTTTGTTTTTTTCATCAACAGAATAAAGCTCTGCTTTAAGCAGATGAAACTTGTGAGAGAAATTGACGGGGTTGTATTTATTCCATTTGGATAATTTGCTAATGCTTTGAACAAGGCGTTTACGAAGTTCATTTGGCGGGTTTTCGCCATCGAGTATATAGCCAGAACAAATTAGGCCAGACAACATTTGCAGATTAGTGGCTTGTATCAAACTTGTCATAGAACCAAGGTATTTACTTGCTTCAGTAACGTGTTCATATGCCTCTTTGAACATATATTCGTTATAATACAAATGAGCTTTGTGAACGTTGTAAAACCCAAAACCAGAATTGAACTTTAACTCTTGCATAATCTTCATACAATGAGCTTCAGTGAAATCGTCACCGTCTAAACTTGTTGGGCTATCCGTTAACCCTGCTAAACATCTTGTATACTGAAGATTAATCATTGCACCTTGAAATGCATCTCTATATCCAGTTTCTTTAGTGATTTTAAGGTACTTAAGTTGACCTTCGATTCGGGTTGCTATAGTCTGATCCGAATCGAATACGTGACAGTTGCTAGCAGAATACGCCCAGAAAAATAAATCAGCCGAGAGATAGCCTGCTTTAACGCCCTCCTCAAACCAAGAAGTGTTTTCTTTCCAGTGATTGTTAAAGTGGAAAACAAGGACACCATAAGCAGAAATTACTCGGCACCTGTATTCTACGTCATTTAATTTTTCATTCAGCTTAAGCGCCAATTGCCCAAACTCATATTGAGATTTTAAGTCACCGAATGCTTCAGAAAGTACCGTTCCATATGCTGTATACGCAAACGCAGACTCTGAAGTATTACCATGTTTCACAGAAAGATTAACAAGTTTTAGCTGAGTGAGGCCATATAAATTGTCGTTTCCTAATACGTAAGCAGAGGGCCCAATTTCAGTAAGTAACCGAGCTATTGCCTTCTTTTCAGGATCTTTATTTAAAGGTAAACCGAGAAGTTTTTCTGGGGACGTGTTTCTTAAATTCCACTTTGCTTTCAACACTTCTTTCAAAACTGTAAAGCTTGAAGGATATTCTGGTAAAACTGTTCCTAAGATTTTAAGACCAGCAATTCCTTCTCTAACGGCTTCTTCGGTTTTACCCATGGTAGTGTATTGCCGTAATTTTATGCCGAGCACTTCTACTTTTTGAAGTTTTGTTTTGGCTTTGCTGAGCAGCAATTCTATCGCCTCTTCAGCTAGAGTGTAATTTTGTATGAGATAAGCGCTTTGGCAATACCCTAAGTATAAATCAAAGCAAAGTTCATAATGATTCGTCCATTTATCAGAAGAAAGAAATTTTAGCCCATTAGAGAAGTAGTCGAATGCAACTTGATAAGCAATTGCCTTCAGAGCCCTTTGGCCAGAAAGTAAGTTTAACTCGGCTGATTTTGTTCTTTTTGGGTTATCATTAATAAGGCTTTGTGCAAGATTAAAGTGCCTTATTGTTTCATTTCGAATGATGTCATTTACTGTGTTTAAATTTTGCAACATAATGTCGCCAATCCGCAAATGAATTTGTTGACGTTCATCAGTTTTTCTCCGCTGATAAACCGCTTGTTGAATTCTATCGTGTTGAAATTTAAAGCTTACGCCAAAATCTTGATTTTCTGATATGAGACGATAATTGTCAGACAATGGAAGAATCATGTTGCTTTTTACAGCAGGCCATAGCGTCTCTAACGTATTGAAAGCATTTTTATCGGATATTAACTCAAGAGTTTTCAAATCAAAGGTCGAGCCAATGCATGCAGCTACTTCAAGACTATCGATACAATCTTTTGGTAGTTGATTAATTTTACTAAGTATATAATCTGCGACATTTTCGGAAACATCGTTTTTCTCGATTTCATTTTCACTCCATTGCCAATTATTCTGGGCCTCGTTAAATGTGAAAATTCCTTCTTGGTAAAATGAATTGAGCATTTCATTTACAAAAAATGGGTTTCCCTCTGTTCGTGAGCATATTAGATTTGCTAAAGACTCACAATTTTCTTTTGGAACTTTTAGAGTATCACTCAAAAGTTGATTGATATGCTCAGATTCAAGCCCAACCAATTCTATTTCTTCAATTTTTCGCTGTTTGCCAATTTCAGCTAAGTTCATTGCAAGCGGATGAGTTTCATGAATCTCATTGTCTCTGTAAGCTCCAATTATCAACAAATTCTCAATACCCGCAGTTGATAAATCTTTTATTAATCTAAGGGAAGATTCTTCGGCCCATTGTAAATCGTCTAAAAAGATAACAAGAGGATGGTTTGGAGCAGCGAACACTTGAATAAATTCTCTAAATGCAAATAGAAATCTGGATTTAGCTTCTTTTGGATTTAAATCTTGAGCCAGTGGCTGCTCCCCAATTATTAATTTAAATTCTGGTACGAACTCTGTTAAAACTCGAATATTTAGTCCAAGACCATTGATTAAGTCAGTTTTAATAGAATCAAGATCTTCAGCATTTTCACTGAGCAGGTATTGCCCAAGTTGAGAAAAAGCTTGCGCAAATGCGGCATATGGCGAGCTTTTAAATTGGTCGTATTTACCAGAAATGAAATACCCTTTTTTTCTGACAACGGGCTTTTGCAATTCATTAATTAAAATGGTTTTTCCAATTCCAGAATACCCTTTAATCAACAAGAAGTTGGAACCACCATTTTCAATATTTGCAAATGCTTTTAATAGCGCTTTAATTTCTTTCTCACGACCATATAGTTTTTCTGGAATGTGAAATTGCGAAACACGTTCATGTAATCCCAATTCAAAATCGGCTATATCGCCAGTTGCCTTGTATTGAGTTGAACACCTTTCTAAATCATGCTTTAAGCCTACGGCACTTTGATAGCGATCTTCTGCATCTTTTGCAGTCAGTTTTAGAATTATGTTGAAAAGAACAGATGGAAGTGATTCAAAATTTTCTGCATGTGGCATGCTTCGTGCCAAGTGAAAATGAATCATTTCCATTCTATCATCAGATTGAAACGGTAATTTTCCTGTAAGGAATTGGAAAAATGAAATTCCCAGTGAGTAGAAATCTGATCGATAGTCTATGGACCTGTTCATTCGACCCGTTTGCTCTGGTGATATGTATCCAAGTGTTCCCTCTAGTTTGTTTGGATGAATTGTTGAGGACCGTTCAAAGTTTAAACGACTTGACAATTCAAAGTCGATAAGGCGCAGTTCTTTTGTTACAGGATTAAAGATGATGTTTGATGGGTTGATGTCTTTATGAGTATACCCGCTTTTATGGACACCTTCAAGAGCTTCAATAATATTCAACGAGAGCTCTAAAAAATCTAATATTGAAAAAGGTGACGATTTGAGGAGTGAGGCTAGAGACAGACCATCTATGTCTTCTTGTACTATTACTGGTTTGTTGTTGTACTCTATCTTTTCTAAAACTTCTATAACCCCTTTTTTGTTAATGGAGCTTATAGTGTTGTATTCATTTGAAAGACTAGCAATTTCCTCAGGGCTCGGATGAATTTTATTAATCGTCTTTAGGATGACTTTTTTGTTATCAGCTAACCTTATCGCTTTGTAAACGGCACTTCGTTCATTTTGATGAATCGTTTCAACAATATTAAATCCCGCTATGGTCTCTTCTGTATTCTTCAATTAAATCAAAGGGTTTACAAATTATTTTTCAATATTTGATTAGCTTTTAACAATCTCGTTGTTGTCTTTAATTGTAAGGAGCAATATATATTGAATACAACTAAAAAGAACAATTATTATATACGTCTGAATATTGCCCTCATTTGGTGAAAGGTGATGTAAAATATTTAAGAATGTCTTTATAGGTTCAGTAAAAATATCCCAAGAATTAAGACGCAAAATACGGCCTAAGTAAATACCGAAACTACTCAAGACTATAGATGCTGCCACTGCTATACGTGCAACTTTTTTGTTCCAAATTTCTTGAATTACATTTTGAACCATTTTTATTGAATAAAACCCAAAGAAGAGCGACAGCATTGCAAATGAGAAAATAATAAGTGCATCATAAATGACATAACTACTCTCGGCATTAACGTGGATTAAGTCGGTAATCATGTACGGTGCATTGGGATAAAAAATCAGCCAAACCAGTACGAATACAATAATCCAAAAGCGGCTTAATTTCTTATATGAAAGAGTGAGAATAAACGCCACGAGAATAGGTAGAAACCCCAAAAATAGATTAAACAACAAAAAATTGTAGAGATTGGTTTCTATAACCAAATCTCTAATTAGAAGTACAATAAGATTAAAAGTCAAAAAAAGAGCAAGGGGATATAAGTAGGATTTAATTGCCTTCATAATTTTTGAATTACTCTATATGGCCTTTTTTCTTTTGATCAATCTGTGGGTTAATGTCGAGGAGGTAACAAATAGTTAACCACAGTGCCCAACACCCAATTCCAAAAAGTAAGTAACCAAAATATCCCAGGATTGGCATTTCAGAAAATATGTGGATTTTGTCTAGATAAGGAACTGAATATTTCCAATAATTGGGATTGGTCGGAACGCTGTTATGAAACCACTCACTTCCAAAATTCCAGAACTCCCAAAAGAAACCATTAAGCAGAGTTGCAATTGCAACCAATAAAACAGGAGACCAATCTCCTTTTTTACTAATCTCGTTAAACGGTGTCCATAGATTTGAAAGGTTCATTGCTGGTACGAGCACCGGTGTAAGACTTACCCAAAGTACCCAAAATAAAGGGTGAGGAAAATAGCCCATTAAACCAATAAGCAGTAATCCCGCAAGAAGAAAAACACGAAGCATTGGTTTAGAAAAACTAATTTTTGGCCCAAATTTGTATTTGTTTTCTATTTTTTTAAAAGTTCGAAGAAGCCAATACCACTCAAATATTGCTGGCAAAACGGTAGTGTATGAGAGGAGCTGCCAAGTAATATTTCCAAAATTTGTCAGGACCATGTCATTTGGATAGTACCAATTTTCTAAAACAAAGAAGTTTTGAAATTCAAAAACAAACCAACTTACTGAGGAGACCAGAGCAAGGTTTCGCATTGTTTTTGGACTTGAGGACCATAAAGAAACACCATTGTTTCTTCTATAGACTAAAGCATCTAACACAAAAATAAATCCCCACCAAAGTGGCACAAAAGTAAAATGATCGATATTGTTAAAGCTCTCAATTCGGGCCCACATTAAAAACCAACTTACTAGCCAAACAATCATTGCTGGTTTAAACCATTTAGGCCAAGGCACTTTGGTAGGAGAACTCCCTGTATCGGCCTTTTTAAAGCCAAATAACTGCGGAAAAAGTAAAAAGATAGAAATGAAAAGGCAAAGCACTACACCAGCAGTAAAATAGTAAACATTAAAAGGAGGTGGTGGAACAATTTCTTTTGCGGGAAAATAACCGTAGCCCGCTGGAGTGCCTCCCCATCTAATGTAACTTGTTATAAAAGGGATTATAAATAACAACAAGAATGACGCGAGTAGCAGTGTTTTTTTTTTCATGGAGGAAAGGAATTGACCTATTGGTAAATCTACTCAAATTCCATTTCAATAAAAACCAAAACACAAGAAGTGTGATTTATGCCATGTGTCTAAATTGAGTAAACCCGCACTAGACATGAATTTTTTAAAAATATGAGCAATAAATTTAAAATTAAAAAAAGGATTTTTCTAAATGGAATTAGCCTTGGCTCACAAACCACATCTGCATTTTGCCCTTACCTTTAACACTGATTTTGCCACGGCTTTCAAACGAGAAGTTGTTTGCGCCCTTTAGAAGTTCATAAGTTGCTTGGCTAATGTTCACATTTCCAACTTCGCCTGAACTTTCCATACGACTGGCGGTGTTCACAGTATCTCCCCAAAGGTCGTATTGAAACTTTTTTACTCCAACGATACCAGCCACTACTGGACCTGTATGAATGCCCACGCGCATCTCAAAAGAAGGCTTACCTGAAGCATCTAATTCTTGTTTTCTTTTGAGAATAAAAGCCTGCATCTCCAAAGCGGCCAATACAGTATTCGCCACAGAGTCATCTGTTGGAATAGGCAGACCACCAGCAGCCATGTATGCATCGCCAATGGTTTTAATCTTTTCAATGTTATATTTTTCCATTATCTGATCAAACCCTTCAAAACAATAATTAATCTCATTTACAAGATCAGGAGCACTTAGGTTTGCGCTTTGTTCAGTAAACCCTTTAAAATCACTAAAGAGTATCGAAACTGTTTCAAAATCACGTGCATCTGCTTTCCCTTTTTCCTTTAGTTCTTTAGCAATTTCACTGGGAAGAATATTTAAGAGTAATTTTTCAGACCTATCTTTTTCCTGTTCTATTATCGATTTGGTTTTTCTAACATACCTTAAACGGCTATAGAGCCCCGCGGCAAGAATAAGTATGGCGATACTAACCCCAAAAGAAATGTTCTTTGAGCGTTTGTTGGCGCTCACTTCATCTTGGTATTGCTGTTCTTTTACACGTTCTATTTCTGCATTAGCAATACTGTCTTGGAGGACTTGCTTATTGAACTCCATCTCATGGAGTTTTTGAATAGTCTCGGATTGCTTAAGGCTATCTTTCAATCCGCTTAAATTTTCAAAAGTCTCTAACGCTTTTGCGGGGTTTCCATTTTGCTTATAGGATAGATACAAACAGTTACAGGCCTCTTTCTGCATTAAAATATCTCCAAGAATATCTGAGATTTCGAGCCCAATTTTGCATTGAGAGATTGCTTTAGCATAATTTTCTTCTGACAAGTAAATGGTGCCAATACTAGTTTGAACGTTCGCAATACCATTACTGTCGTTAATAGCCACACTAATGCTATTGCTTTGGTCTAAGAATTCTAAAGCCTTCTCGTTTTTGTTTTGCTCTACATATACCAAAGCAATGTTAACTAAAGAGTTTGCTTCCTCTTTTCGGTTGTTTAATTTTCGATTTAAAACCAAACTGTTTTCAAAATAATTCAGAGCTCCATCAAAATCTTCTTGTATTTGCAAAATCAGACCAATGTTGGTTAGCGTTCCCGCCATACGACTGCTGTCGTTTAGCGTTTCTCTAATTTTTAAACTGCGACTGTAATATTTAAGGGCGTTATCATAGTCTTCTTGATCCTGATAAATAAGTCCAACGTTGCTCATTACTCCTGCAATTCGAGAGCTGTCTTTTAAGTTTTCACGAATATGTAAGCTTTTAAGCAAGTAGTTAAGAGCCTTTAAGTTATTGCCTTGACTTCTATTTATAATGCCCATATTGTTTAGACAAGCTGCTGAATTGGCTAAGTCACCCTCTTCATCATAGATTTCATAACTTAAGTTGAAATAATATAGAGCGTTGGCAAAATTACCTCGAACCCAAAACGAAGCGCCTTGTGTATTTAGAGAGGAAGCCATTTTCTTTTTATACCCCTCTTTTTTTGCAAGTGTCATAGCGAGCTCTGCACAAATAAATGCAGAGTCAGGTTTATTGTAGAGATAACCATCCCAAGCTAACTCGTTCATTGCGTTTATTCTAGTAGAATCTATCAACGAAACATTTGTCCATACAGACCACAAAGAATCAAGTTCTTTATTTTGTGCTTTCAGGGTAAGTTGGTAACTGAACAGAATTAAGAGTAGCGCTACAGGTCTTCTCATTTAAAATAGTTGGAATATTATGGATTGACTAATTTACTATTTCAAACCAGCAAAACGCGTAATAAAAAACTTATAAAAAATACCAAGAGAGAATTATTCTGACAGAGACACAAACCACATTTCCATTTCCCCTTTACCTTTGGCTTCAATTTTGTGGCTTCCTTCAAACGTAAACTGCGGGTGATATTTGAAGAGTTTAACCGTGAAGCTAACGCCATTTTCAATGAAATTAAGCATTGGAATTACCTTGGTAGTCTGACGGTAGGTTATAAGACAAATGAAAAAGAGATGCACTCGAAATATCATTTGTAGGCGAGGTTAGATTTTGAAAAGTTAAGGAATATCAGAAACAACTCTGAATCATCTTGTGAAAAGAATTGCCAAGGAGTTTGCTTATAGAGTGTTATAGTCCGAATAACATAATAGCTTGTTCTCAAAAGTCTTTTCCGATATTTGTCCACCCTGATAAAACAGCAATATGAGTGATACTTCGGTTAAAGAAAAGTCAGTTTTTAAAGTGGATATAAATACGCTAAAAGATGCGTTTAGCTTGATGGCGCAAGCCAAAGCGATGACAGAGCTGTATGAGGAAAACAAAGATGTGACCTCGAAATATGTGCATGCTACAAGTAGAGGGCACGAAGCGATTCAGTTGGCTATGGCAATGCAGCTTAAGCCTCAAGATTGGGTTGCACCGTATTATCGAGATGATTCTGTTTTATTAGGCATAGGCATGCGCCCTTACGAATTGATGCTGCAGCTTCTAGCAAAGCGTGATGACCCATTTTCTGGAGGGCGTACCTATTATTCGCATCCTAGTTTAAACGATGCCGACAAGCCAAAAATCCCACACCAATCTTCTGCAACAGGTATGCAGGCTATCCCGACAGCGGGAGTGGCCATGGGTATTGCCCTGAAGGAGATTCATAAAATGGGTGAAGATTATGGAGATGAAAAACCTGTAGTGGTTTGTTCTATAGGTGATGCCGCTATGACAGAAGGTGAAATTTCTGAAGCG
>ERZ767310.245-NODE-245-length-34460-cov-11.699084_pt1 | contig 34460 bp, 32 predicted proteins | sample MGYA00374954_ERZ767310 | MGnify/ENA primary metagenome ERZ767310 (study PRJEB28948, sample SAMN06267188) | marine metagenome | isolation source: Columbia River Estuary | place: USA:Columbia River Estuary, USA | collected 2013-07-23 ...
CATTTATTAAATTTTGTTAAATTAATCTCAAAGACTTGTTAATTAATTTTACACTTATTTTAAAATTAAAAAATTACTATCTGTTTTTTTTGGGAAGTAAAAAAGTAATAGTTTTGTGATAGAAATATGTGATGATGCAACAAACAACAAATTCAATTCTTATGATCCGTCCTATTAATTTTAGGATGAATGAACAAACAGCTGTTAATAATTATTATCAAAAGGTATTGGATAATTTGTTACCTGAATCTGTAAATACGAACGCTCAACTAGAATTTGATAATTATGTAAAGAAATTAAAATCTCATGGAATTCAAGTAATTGTGATTTCAGATATTGAAGGTTCGGATACTCCCGATTCTATTTTTCCAAACAATTGGATTTCTTTTCATGAAAGTGGAACAGTTGGTATTTATCCTATGTTTGCTGAGAATAGACGTTTTGAAAGAAGAGAAGATATATTAGATCAATTAGAAGAGAAAGGATTTGTTATAAAAAACAGTATTGATTATTCTAATGCTGAGAATGATGGAATTTTTTTAGAGGGTACAGGAAGTTTATTATTAGATAGAGTTAATAGAAAAGCCTATTGTGCCTTGTCACCTAGAGCAGATGAAGATTTATTCATTGAATTTTGTGAAGATTTTGAATATACTCCAGTTGTGTTTTCTTCATATCAAACTGTCAATGACAAAAGAGAATCAATTTATCACACCAATGTTATGATGTGTTTAGCAGAAACCTTTGCTGTTATCTGTTTAGATAGTATAGATGATAAAAAAGAACGAAAAAATGTTTTAAAACATTTGAAAGAAGACGGTAAGAAAATTATTGAAATATCTGAAAATCAAGTGAATAATTTTGCTGGAAATATGTTACAAGTTCAGGGAACAAATAATGAGCGTTTTTTAGTCATGAGTCAAGCGGCACACAACTCACTAAGTCAATCGCAACTATCGCAAATAGGAAATCATTGTAAAATTATTTCTAGTTCACTAGACACTATTGAGGCCTGTGGAGGAGGGAGTGCTCGATGTATGATGGCTGAGATTTTTTTACCTAAAGAAAATTGATTTTTAATTTAATTATTTTAAGGCTTCTTCAATAACTTTTCCAGTATTAGCATTAGTAAATTCTACTCCAAGAAGAGTAGCTATAGTTGGAGCAATATCTCTTACATTATAATCTTTATGAGATAATCCGTTTTTTATGCCAGCTCCGTAAAAGAGTATTGGTACATGTGTGTCATAACTATAAGCAGAACCATGAGTGGTTCCTGTTTTTCCTCTAGAAATAGTTCCTGGTGTGGGAATGACAATAACATCTCCAGATAATTTTTGATTGTAGCCGTGCTGAACTTTTTCTAAAATACCAGATGTAAATTCGCTAGTTTGTAATGTTTTAGATGTGATAGTCTTATATATACCATCAAATAATAAGGCTTCTTTTGCAAATACATCAGCAACATTTTCTACATTTAACTTAAGCTGCGTAATTTTTGTTTTGTTTAAAAATAGTTGAAAGTTAGATATATTTTCTACGAGATACCGATCTCCAAAATTTTTCATTGAAATTTCAGATAAATATTCTTTAAATTTTTTAGATTTAAAGTAGGGCGCAGGAATTTTTAAAGATTGTAAGTAAGATGGAACTTGAGAAGCCCCATGATCTGCAGTAAGAAATACGGTATATTTTCCAACACCAACTTCTTGATCTAAAAATGCAAATAAATCTGCAATGTTTTGATCCAGCCTTAAATAGGTATCTTCAATCTCAATAGCATCTGTTCCATATTGATGTCCTACATAGTCTGTGCTAGAAAAGCTAAGTGCTAAAAAATCAATTGCATTATTCTTTCCTAAGCGCTCTCCTTTTATTGCTGCTTTTGCAAAGTCTAAGGTTAAATCATTTCCAAATGGAGTATCTTTAATAATATCAAAGTTTCCGTTTTTTTCTCTAAGTGTAGGTAAATCGTGTGGAAATATTGGAGAGGTTTCACCCTTAAAAGTTCCTTCATATGGATTATCGTCTTCCAAGCTTTGAACATACGATTCTATAGGATATAAAGTATTCCAAGGTTTTGAGAGATATTCATCTGCTTTACTAGTTGAATTAAAATCAATAACCCATTTTGGAAGTTTATCTACATAATAAGAACTAGTTATCCACTTATTCTCATCTTTACCCTCATACCAATAGGCGCCTGTGGCAGTATGACCAGCAGGTAGAATAGAAGATCTGTCTTTGATAGCAATTCCAATAGATTTTCCTCTCATGTTCTGACCCAAGCGAACTTGATCTGTAATGGTAGTTGTTATTAACCTTTTTGGAGATTTTTCACCAGATTTACCAAGTGTTCCAATTGAGTTGTAGTTTGAGTCATCTACACAATAGATAGATTTTTTTAAATATTTATCATACCAATTATTGCCAATAATACCATGATCACTTGGAGTTGTTCCTGTATATGCTGATGCATGCCCAACAGCTGTATAGGTTCCTAAATGATTAAAATGAGCATTAGTTAATGAAAATCCTTTATTTAATAGTTTTTTGAATCCTTGTTCACTGTACCTGTCTGCATATTTTGTTAAATAATCAAATCGCATTTGATCAACAACTATGCCCACTACTAAAGTTGGTTTTTGCTCTTTTATTTTTCTTTTTTCACAACTATAGATTAGAGTAATACTAAAAATTAATATAAAAAGCTGTCTTTTCATTTGGAATGATATTTTATTAAGTATCAAAAGTAATTATTTTTAGTTTCATCCTTGTTATTATTCGTAAGGTTAATGATATTTTAATACTTTAGCATAAAGAAAAAAAAGAATGGCTTACCTAAGACATGTTGGTAAATATTTTATGATGCTTGGACAGGTTTTTAAAAGACCTCAAAAAGGAAGAGTTTTTAAAGAAGCTCTCTTTAAAGAATTTGACGAATTAGGAATTAAGTCTATAGGTATTGTTATTTTTATTTCTTTTTTTATTGGTGGTGTGATCGCTCTTCAAACCGCTTTGAATATTGAAAATCCACTCATCCCAAAATATTTAGTAGGTTTTGCTACCAAACGATCTGTGATTTTAGAATTTGCGCCAACGTTTTGTTCAATTATTTTGGCAGGAAAAGTAGGGTCCTATATTACCTCTAGTATTGGTAGTATGCGGGTAAGTGAGCAGATAGATGCTTTAGAGGTGATGGGAATAAATTCTCTTAATTATTTAGTATTTCCAAAGGTATTGGCAACAGTGCTCTTTTATCCATTTTTAGTAATATTAGCTATGTTTCTTGGGATATTTGGTGGTTGGGTAGCTGGTTTTACATCATCTATGTTTTCTGAAATAGATTATACACAAGGATTACAATTAGATTTCAATCCATTTTTAGTTCAATATGCACTTATCAAAACGTTAATATTTGCATTCCTTATAGCAACCGTTCCCTCTTATCATGGGTATTATGTGAAGGGTGGATCTATAGCAGTAGGAAAAGCAAGTACACAGGCTGTTGTTTGGACCATTATTTTAATTGTTATCTCTAACTATTTCTTAACTCAAATGTTACTTACATAATGATAATTGTAGATAAACTATATAAAGGGTTTAATGGAGTACAAGTTTTGAAAGGAATTTCAACCACTTTTAAGCCGGGTAAAACAAGTTTAATTATTGGGCAAAGCGGTTCTGGTAAGACTGTATTTTTAAAATCATTGATAGGTTTACATACACCTGAAAGTGGAACCATTTCTTTTAATGGAGGAATTAATACAGAATTCACTACTGAGCAAAAAAGACAATGGCGTCAAGAAATTGGTATGGTTTTTCAAGGAAGTGCTTTATTTGATTCGCAAACAGTTCAAGACAATGTAATGTTTCCTCTAAAAATGTTTAAAAAACAATCTGAAGAGCAAATGTTAGAGCGAGTGAATTTTGTTTTAAAACGTGTAAATTTAGAAAACTCTAATTCTAAATTTCCTGCAGAGCTTTCTGGAGGAATGCAAAAGAGAGTTGCTATAGCCAGAGCCATAGTTATGAATCCAAAATACTTATTTTGTGATGAACCAAATTCTGGTTTAGATCCCAATACAGCCATATTAATTGATAATTTAATACAGGAAATTACAGATGAATATCAAATAACAACAGTTATTAATACACATGATATGAATTCTGTAATGCAAATTGGTGATAAAATTGTCTTCTTGAAGGATGGTGTAAAGGCCTGGGAAGGAACTAATAAAGAGGTCTTTAAAACTGATAATGAAGCTGTTGTGAAATTTGTTTACAGCTCTGAATTATTTAAAAAAGTTCGACTTGCATATTTAAATGAAACTAAATAAAAATTTAGTTTGAAAATTGATAATTTGCTTTTATATTTGCAGCCGCTAAGGAATAATATGACCTGGTAGCTCAGTTGGTAGAGCATCTCCCTTTTAAGGAGAGGGTCCTGGGTTCGAGCCCCAGCCCGGTCACAAAAATTAAACTCCAAACATTTGTTTGGAGTTTTTTTTATGCCTTAGTTTGATTTTTCTTTTAGAATTAAGTTTTCTAGATTCAGTCTTTTTTGCAACCATTTAGTCATTCTAATTTTCAGATTGTCTTTGTCTTTTATGCTGTCATACCAACTGATTGAGGCAACAGGAATGGTGTCTATTGTTTCAAAATTAGTAGAAATAACTTTTGAGAAACTAATTGTTTTTAATCCTTCGTAATTAATTTTAGCCTCTTGACTAATTTGAGCAAAAGGAATTTTTTCTTTTGTTAGTTTTTCTAAAGCTTTGATTAGTTCATTTATTTTTAGATCTTTTTCTTGAATACTCTCCTCTTTAGATGCTATTAATTTTTGATTTTTTACATATAAATCTTCTATTGACTTTACTTTATCAGACAATTTAGAGGTTTCTTCATCTTGTGTGATACGAAGAATAGTATTATTTAATTGATATTTTTCTAGTTTTGATTTCCATTCAACTTGTTCATCTTCTGTTAATTTTTTTCCAATGTTTACCAAGTCAATTTTTTTATCTGTATAATTTATCTTTTTACTAATAATTCCTGCTCCGGTAGTTTTCTCTAAATCATTGATGAAATTCATAGAGTTTTGTTCAAATGTATTTTCTTTATACAATTGTACAAAGGTGTAAATACTATATGAAAATATGATCAAAGCAACTGAAGAAGCTAATTGTGCAATTCTTTTTCGACTTGCTGAATCTATATATTTAACAACGGGAAATTTTAAAAATTTAATAATGACGAACGTAGCTAAAGCAATAAATATTGAATTGATGATGAACAAAAACATAGCCCCTCCAAAAAATGATAAATTACCTACAGCTAATCCATAGCCAGCTGTACATAGAGGAGGCATAAGAGCTGTTGCTATTGCTATACCTGCAATAGTATTAGTCATTTCTTTATACCTACTTAAAGCTACAATAAGAGTTAGCCCCCCAGCAATAGCAATCATTACGTCTCTTACATCTGGCTTTGTTCTAGCTAATAATTCTGGTGTTTGTTCTTGAAAAATAGGAATGCTAAAAAACAAAAAAGAGGTAATAACACTAATTACTACCATTACTCCAAGATTTGAAAGAGAACTCTTCATTGTATCGATATCGTTGATTCCAATTGAGAGACCAATTCCCAAAATTGGCCCCATTAATGGAGAAACTAGCATGGCACCAATTACAACTGCTGAAGAGCTAATGTTTAAACCGATGGAGGCAATAATTATTGAGAAAACAAGAATCCAAGCAGTATGACTCTTAACATGAATACCATCTTTAATTTTTTGAATCGTATCCTTTTTATCAGTTCCCTCTCGAATATCAAGAAGGTCTAAAAAGAAATCTTTTAGACTGATGGCAAAACTTTTAAATTCTTTTTTTATATTTTCTTGTTTTACTTCTGATTGGTTTGATTGATTCTCTTCCATATTTTTATATTTTCTTTAAAATGACCTCAGTATTCTGATTGAAAAGATACATGCGATTAGTTGTAAGTTGTAAGCACTCAATTCTAGTTTTTCTTTTTTTACCTCTGATATACATTTTATTTTTAAAAACAAATGTACAGTTTGTAGGAAGTTCAAAAACAAAATTCTTTCCATTTTCTGCAGTGTTTCCTTTTAATGCCAGTGATAGTCTAACATCACTATCTGTACTTGCTTTAGGGCTTTTTAAATAATGAGCTAAAGGAGTTAACATCTGGTTTGGAAATATTGATGGGTTTAGAAAAGGCAACATTAAATACTGAAATTGTTGTTTCCATTCTTTTCCATGTGGTCTAATTCTTCCATATTTTTCAAATGTCGTATGGTGTGCTATCTCATGAATGAGGGTTAGTAAAAATTGAAAGGGATTTAAGTTGTTGTTAATAGTGATTTGAAATTCTCCATTAGGAAGTTGTCTAAAATCGCCATGTTTTGTTAGTCTTTGATTAACAATTTTAAGATTTATTTTATGTTTTTCGATAAGTGACTGAACTCCATTAATAGCATTTTTTGGAATATATTTATGAAAATTGTTTATCACTTTTTTTAAGTCTAGGGTGTAGTGTTAGATACTTGTAGTACTTTTCCATTATAAAATTTATTGGCAGTGGTCGCAAAGTTATAAATATAATCTGCCATTTCATTTGCCTTCAAAGATGCTTGGTAGTCTGGGAAAGCTTCCGCTAACATCTCTGTTTGAACTGCTCCTATGGCTAGAACATTAAAAGCAATTTCTTTTGCTTTATACTCTTCAGCAAGTAATTCTGATAAGGTTATTACTGCACCTTTTGCAGAACTATAGGCTGCTAATCCAGGAAATTTAAGGCTTCCTTGGATTCCACCCATACTACTTATAGTGACTACATGACTTCCTTTTTTTAAATAGGGTATACAAATTTGTGTTAATGCTGCAACTCCAAAAACATTTACATCATATACTCTTAAAAAATCATCTTTAGTTAAATTTTCAAAAGGTTTGTTGATTAAAAAACCAGCATTATGAATCAAAATATCAACATCTCCCCAGTATTCATTGAGGTATTTAGATACTTTCTGAAGATTATCTTGATTACAAACATCAACAGATAGTGTATCAATATTTTCAAGCTTTAAATTATCTAATGGCTTTTGATTTCTTGAGAGCGCCAAAACTTGAAAATTATTTTTAGCAAATTGTTGCGCTAATTCAAAACCAATTCCTCTGCTAGTTCCCGTAATGATTACTTTTTTCATTTTTCTAGTTTTTTCAAATGATTTTTTAATTTAAAAATCTATGTGTTGATAGGCACCTGCATCAGGGTTGTCAGTTCTTATAATTCCAAGGATATCTGTAGGAACAAGATTAGCTCCAGATAAATTACCAAAATTAATAGCTTGACTATCCTGCCCAATTATAAAATCATTATCAGACGGATTTCTAAAATGGGTAACTCCATTTAAAAGAATATTTTCATATAAATTATTATTATCAAAATCTACCTCTGATACTCCATCAAGTGCGTTATTAATATCTGTAAACTTAACTAACGAGTTTGTTATCTTAAAATTAAACACCCCTCCTTCAGCATAGTCTGGAAAAAATTCAATATTATTATTTCCATCTATAATACAGTTGGTAAAATTAGCAGCAATTAAGTCTCTAGTTTCAATAACTTCTTGTCCACTGGCGTTTGTATACGTGTAAAAATTATTTATTAAAACAGTGGGTAAAGAACGAATTCCGTTGCTCCAGTAATTGGCAAAAGTACTGTGAGTGAAATTGTATGAGCCACCAATTGTACACGCTAAAGAGGCTTCTCCCGCATTACCAATAACTATATTTTGTCCATCAATACTAGTTTCTCTTGCTAGCACACCAAAGTTTGAATGATTAATTATTTCTGAATTTTTAAGGGTTAAGGTTGGAGTAGAGGAAGAGGCAATAGAATCTACCAATATGCCAATTATCCCATTTTTTATTTCTGCATGATTAATTTCATTTTCTTTACTGCCAGCCCTAAGCCATATGGTTCCCCATTGCCCTGGTAAAGTACCGAATGAATTTTCTAACCTGTCACCCTCAAAAATAACTTTATCATTAAGTGTACCGTTAACTTTTAAGCTAGCGTCTTTATCGATTATTAAGCCTGAGTTGTCATGAAAATAAACTTTAGATCCAGATTCAATTGTTAGAGTGTTACTAGATGAAACAGCTGCATATCCATATATTACTGTTGGCTTTATATTGGTAAAAGTAAGCTCATTATTGGTTAAAAAACGACCTTTTATTGTAGTTGCCTCACCATCCAATGTTAGTGAATCTATTTTTAAAGTAAAAGGGTCTCTCCCGGGATAAATAAAATTAGCATCTTGAACTAGTGTTACCAACTCTACATCTTGTTGATTCATTCCAGTATCAAAAAGAATCCTATCTGTATATAATGGACTTGAAATCGATGCTATATTAATAGTAGTTTCTATAAAAATAAATATACTGTCCTTTGCTAATATATCTATATTCTGAAAATCCTTACCAGGAATTCCATCTACATTTAATCTATAATTTGAAACTGTTCCTCTTTCTAAAGCAATATTAGGAATCGTTATATCATTATTACCTCTATTGTAAACTTTAAGGTTATACGTAGCTGATCCAATATTTGTAAAAATTGTATCTAAAAACACCGTATCTCTAGAAAATTCTAATTGACCAAAGCTAGGGATGGTGCTGAAATCTTTACGACAAGATGAAACTGATAGTATCAACAAACTAAAAATTAATGAAAACACATAAAATAAAATATTCTTTTTTGTCACTCTGGATAATTTTTTATGAAATTTATGTTGTTTAATTTTTTGTTTGATTACTATTTAAAGTATCAAATCTCTTTAGTTTTTTATAAAAGTATAACTTTAAAATGAATTGATTATTGTTTTTTTATAAGCTCTATTTCGAATAGTTTCTTCCAATTTTTCCCTGTTACAAACATTCGATTATTTTTTTCATCAAAAGCAATTCCATTCAGTACATCGTCTTCTTTTAATAACTTTTGACTTTTTTCCATCTCTTTGACAAGTCCTGTTAAATTTATTATGCCTTCAACAACTCCATTATTTGGGTTAATGATTGCAATTAATGGTTTTTGCCAATAATTAGCATAGATTTTTCCATTAATAAATTCTAATTCATTTAATTTATTAAGACTTTGCTTATCAGTGTAGGCTTCAATATATCTTTTTTCTTTCTGAGTGTTAGGGTCAAGAAACCAAATTTTACTAGTTCCATCAGATTTTATTAATTCAGTTTTTGAGTGTGTTAACCCCCATCCTTCTTTACTTTTATTATATGAAAATTCATTCTTTAGTTCTAATGTTTCAAGATCATAAGTAAAACCTTTATTAGCTTTCCATGTTAAGAAAAATATTTTATCATTAAAAATGGTCATTCCCTCACCAAAATACCTTTTGCTGAGGTCTGTTTTTTGTAAAATTTTACCTGTTTTTAATTCCACTTTTCTGAGTGAAGATTCTCCATATTGTCCAGTAGTCTCATATAAGAAACCATTATAATATTCTAGACCTTGAGTATATGCATTACCATCATGTGGGTAGGTGTTCAGAATTTTGAAATCATAGGATTCAAATGGAATGTTAGAAAGTATTTCAATAGATTTATTTACTCTTTTACTCTTTTGATCTCCAAATGCTACCATTGCAGAGATACTTAATTTCCCTGTCCCATAATTTTTAGTATCTAAAATAAACGATGAATTGGTGGATGTAATTTCTTTACCATTTACAAAAAAAGTTACTTCATCAATGGGGTAATTATTTTCTTCAGATAAATTAATTTTTATTTTATCTTCAAGTATAGCTTTGCTGGGAGCTTTTATAGATAGCTTATATTCAGACTCACATGAAGTAAACATAATAATTGATAGTAATAAAAAAGAAATTTTATTGATGGTTTTCATATAAGTTATTTTTATACAAATAAAACAATTTATTTGTTTGTAAATTGAAAAATATGGTTAAATTTGCATCCTCAAAAGGATAAATATGTTTTTTTGACAAATTTAGGAGTAAGCTTTACCAACTTTGCTCTTAGTATAACAAAATAGTAGAATATTTAAAGATAGTAAACATGAGAAAAGGAATACATCCAGAAAATTACAGAATGGTAGCATTTAAAGATATGTCTAATGAAGATGTTTTTTTAACACGTTCTACTGCCAACACAAAAGAGACCTTAGAGGTTGATGGTGTTGAGTATCCTTTAATAAAATTAGAGATTTCTAGAACATCTCATCCATTTTATACTGGTAAGTCTAAATTAGTAGATACTGCAGGTCGTATTGATAAGTTCAAGACGAAATATGCGAAATTTAAAAAGTAATTTTTTAAAATATATTATAAAAAAGCCTCGACAATGTCGAGGCTTTTTTTATTTTAGAATTCTCAATTTATTTAAGCTTCCATATAATCTTCAATAGGATTACAAGAACAAATTAAGTTTCTGTCTCCAAAAGCTTCATCTACTCTTCTTACAGTTGGCCAAAATTTATTATCATGAACAAACTCAAGTGGAAATGCCGCCTCTTGTCTAGAATAAGGGAAATCCCATTCATCAGCAGTTATCATAGCCATGGTGTGTGGCGCATTTTTTAGCACATTATTTGGTTCGTTTTTCACAGCAAATGCTATTTCTTTTCTGATTGAAATCATAGCTTCGCAAAAACGGTCTAATTCATCAATATTTTCAGATTCAGTGGGTTCAATCATCATGGTTCCTGCAACTGGAAATGATACTGTTGGTGCATGGAAGCCGTAATCCATTAATCGTTTTGCAATATCAACTACTTCAATCCCATTTTCCTTAAAATCGCGACAGTCTATAATCATTTCGTGAGCTGCTCTCCCCATTTCCCCTGTATATAAAGTTGGATAATGACCATCTAATCTTTCTTTGATGTAATTTGCATTTAAAATAGCAATTTTTGTGGAGTCTGTTACTCCTTCTGCACCCAACATAGCAATGTATCCGTAAGAGATTAAACATGCTAGAGCACTTCCCCAAGGAGCTCCAGATATTGAAGTAATTGCTTTTTCGCCACCTGTCGGAATTAATGGATTGGTTGGTAAAAACGGAACCAATTGAGGAGCTACACAGATGGGGCCAACTCCAGGTCCACCTCCGCCATGGGGTATGGCAAACGTTTTGTGTAGGTTTAAATGGCATACATCTGCTCCAATTGTGGCAGGATTAGTTAACCCTACCTGAGCATTCATATTCGCACCATCCATATATACTTGACCTCCATGGTCATGAATAATTTGTGTAATTTCTTTAATAGCACTCTCAAAAACACCATGTGTAGAAGGATAGGTTACCATTAAGGCAGCCAAGTTATCTTTATGTTTGAGTGCTTTTTCTCTTAAGTCATTAACATCAATATTCCCGTTATCTGCTGTCTTAGTTACCACAACTTTCATTCCAGCCATTACTGCAGAAGCTGGATTGGTACCATGCGCAGAGGCTGGTATTAAACAAATATTTCTATGATGATCTCCATTATTTTTGTGATAAGCCCTGATCGTCATTAAACCAGCAAATTCTCCTTGAGCACCAGAATTTGGCTGTAAGGAAGTTCCTGCAAAACCGGTAATTTCATTGAGCTGTTTTTCTAGTTTATTTAATACTATTTGATATCCTTCTGCTTGGTTAAGTGGAACAAAAGGGTGGATATTTCCCCAATTAGCATGACTAAGAGGAAGCATTTCTGATGCTGCGTTTAATTTCATGGTACAAGACCCAAGAGAAATCATAGAATGGTTTAGTGCCAAGTCTTTTCGCTCAAGTCTTTTGATATATCTCATCATTTCAGTTTCTGATTGAAATGAGTTGAATATTTCATTTTCTAAAAAAGGTGTATTTCTCTTTGCTAAATCTGGAATTGTATCTAAATCTAAGAACTCAGTCACTGTTATTTTGGCTATTTTAAATGCCTCAGTAAAAGTATTCAGAATGGCATTAATCTCTTTTAAACCAACAGTTTCATTTATTGATATAGATATGGTGTTATTGTCTATGTAATTAAAATTGATTTTGTGAGCTTCAGCAGTCTCTTTTAAAACAATTGCATCTACTTTAATTGTGAGAGTATCAAAATAATGAGAATTAGTTTGTGTAAAACCTATTTTGTCTAGTGCATTTGCTAACGTTGTTGTACTTCTATGAACAGAGTTCGCTATGAATTGAATTCCGTCTTTACCATGGAATGTAGCGTACATGCCAGCCATTACCGCCAGTAAAACTTGAGCAGTGCAAATGTTAGAAGTTGCTTTTTCTCTCTTAATATGTTGTTCTCTAGTCTGCAAAGCCATTCGCAATGCACGGTTCTCATTTCTATCTTTAGTAACTCCAATAATTCTTCCAGGAATACTTCTTTTGTATGCAGCTTTTGTTGCAAAATATCCTGCATGAGGACCTCCATAGCCCAGAGGAATTCCAAAACGTTGAGTTGTTCCAACAACAACATCAGCTCCGAACTCTGCAGGGGCTTTTAATTTAACTAGTGATAAAATATCAGCGGCTACAGCAACTTTTATATTATTAGCATTCGCTTTTCCTATAAAACTTGTGTAATCAAAAATTTGTCCGTGTTTACCGGGATACTGAACAATAGCCCCATAATATTCATCAGAAAAATTAAATTCTTCATGATTTCCAACTACAAGTTCTACACCAATAGGGATCGCTCTAGTTTTTAAAACAGACAAGGTTTGAGGTAATATTTCTTCCGAAACAAAAAACTTATTTATGTTTGCTTTTTTTTGTGATCTTTCGCGAACATCGTATAACAAAGCCATGGCTTCAGCAGCAGCAGTAGATTCATCTAATAAAGATGCATTTGCTAATTCCATTCCTGTCAAATCACATATCATTGTTTGAAAATTCAACAAGGCCTCTAATCTTCCTTGAGCTATTTCTGCTTGATAAGGGGTATATGCAGTATACCATCCTGGATTCTCAAGAACATTCCTTTTTATTACGCTGGGAACAATAGCTTCATGATATCCCAAACCGATATAACTTTTAAAAACTTTATTTTTATTGGAAAGTTCTTCAATGTGATTTAGATATTCATATTCACTCATTGGAGCATCTAAATTCAATGTATCTTGTAAACGAATGTCTTCTGGAATTGTTTCATTAATCAACTCGTCTAAATTGTTAAGACCAATAGAATCGAGCATTAGTTTTTTGTCTATTTCATTGGGCCCAATATGTCTTTTTTGGAATGAAGTTGTATTCATTAATCTAACATTAAAAGTTTATACAAAAATAACAAAAAATGAACTATTATTTCTTTAATAAAATGCCAAAAAAAATCAATTCATTAACATAAAATTGTTGATAAAAGAATCCTTAATTTTGTTATTATGAATCTCATTAAACTAATCCTCAATTTTTATGTGAATTCGAGCATACATGTTGCTGTAGCTGTATATTCTTTGGTTCGAATTACTGAGTCATATTTTCAGTTACCTTATAATGAAAACTTAGATTATTTTATCTTTTATGCAACCATATCTGGCTATAACTTTATAAAGTATGCTGGTGTGGCTAAATTCTATCATAGAAGCTTAACAAAAAGCATGCGATTGATTCAGGTTTTTTCATTGTTTTGTTTTTGTTTATTGGTCTATTATGGCTTAAAGTTACCCACAAATACCCTGTTCTACTTTATTCCATTTGGGCTATTAACCGTTGTTTATGTTGTTCCTTTTTTAGGGGGTTTTCAAAAGAATTTAAGAAGAGTTAGTTATTTAAAAATATTTTTAGTGGCTTTTGTTTGGTCAGGGGTTACTACCACTATTCCACTTATTGTTGGTCAATACCAGCAAGATTATAGTTTGGTATTACTTTTTGTTCAACGTATGCTTTTTATTCTTGTTTTAATTCTTCCTTTTGAAATCAGAGATATGAAATTAGATTTTAAAAATTTAAAAACTTTACCTCAAAAAATTGGGATTGAAAAAACAAAAAAAGTAGGTTTTGTTTTATTGCTTTTTTCGCTAACCATGGAGTTTTTAATAACGACATCACTTTCCAATAAAAATATTTATTTGCTCATCAGTTTCATATTGTTATTGTTTTTAATGCGTTCCTCTCAAAATCAATCTAAATTTTACAGTTCATTTTGGGTAGAATCCCTGCCAATTTTATGGTGGATTTTAATCTTAATACTTTAAAAATTGATTTATAAGTTCAGTTTTGTAATTGATTTTAGTTTGTGAAAACGTTGTAGTAAAAAGTTAAATCAAAAATTAGATTATAGCGCTTCATTTTGTAAATTAGACCATTGAAAACCTTAACATGATTCAGACAAAAAGAAATTTTGTATTTGATTTTGACAGCACACTCACTAGTGTAGAAGCATTAGATGTATTAGCTGAAATCACCCTGGTAAATAATCCTGATAAAGATCAAATTATTGAAGATATTATCGATATTACTAATTTGGGAATTGATGGAAAAATTTCTTTTACAGAATCATTAGAGCAAAGGATTAAATTATTAGATGCAAAAAAATCAGATTTACCAATTCTAATTAGTCATTTACGCAAAAAGGTTTCTGTGTCCATAGAGAGAAACAAAGAGTTTTTTCAAAAATTTTCTGATGATATTTATGTTATATCCTGTGGATTCAAGGAGTTTATAGATGATATTGTAAAAGATTATAACATTCCGTCAGAAAGAGTTTATGCTAATACATTTGAGTATGACGAAAATGAGGTGATTGTTGGTTTTGATGCCAACAATGTTTTGTCTACCCATAATGGGAAAATCCAATGTTTAAAAGATCTTAACTTAGAAGGAGAAATTCAAGTCATTGGTGATGGTTACAGTGATTATGTTACAAAAGAGGCAGGTGTGGCTGACACTTTCTTTGCTTACACTGAAAATGTTTCTAGAGAGAAAACTATTAAAAATGCAGACCACATTACTCCAAATTTTGATGAATTTTTGTATGTAAATAAACTACCTAGAAATATTTCTTATCCAAAAAATAGAATAAAAATTCTATTATTGGAAAATGTGCATCCAGATGCTTTTAAGAAATTATCAGGTGATGGTTTTACTGTAGAGACCGTTGCAACAAGTTTGTCAGAGGAAGAGCTTATTAAAAAGTTAGATGGAGTTCATGTTTTGGGTATTCGTTCTAAAACTCAAGTGACTAAAAAATTAGTAGAGTCTGCCACTAAATTAATGAGTATAGGTGCTTTTTGTATTGGTACCAAACAAATAGATTTGGAGGCATGTAAAGAAAATGGAATTACCGTTTTCAATGCACCATACAGCAATACACGTTCAGTAGTAGAATTAGCTATTGGTGAAATTATTATGTTAATGCGTTCTGTATTTCAAAGGAGTACAGAATTACATAATGGACAATGGAATAAAACAGCCCAAGGTTCTAAAGAAGTTAGAGGAAAGAAATTAGGTATAGTTGGTTATGGAAATATTGGAAAACAACTATCTGTTTTAGCAGAAGCTTTGGGTATGGATGTTTATTACTATGATGTAGAAGATAAGTTGGCTTTAGGTAATGCAACAAGGATTCAGAATTTAAAAGATTTATTAGCGCTTTCAGATGTAGTAACTTTACACATAGATGACAATGCTGCCAATAAAGATTTTATAGGGAAAGAGGAACTTGATCAAATGAAAGATGGTGCTTATTTAGTGAATCTGTCAAGAGGGTTTGTTGTAGATATTAAAGCACTTAAGACAGCATTAGGATCGGGTAAGTTAGCCGGTGCGGCAGTAGATGTTTATCCCGAAGAACCAAGAGCTAATGGAGATTATTATACAGATTTAAAAGGCCTAGATAATGTGATATTAACTCCGCATGTTGGGGGGAGTACAGAAGAAGCACAACGAGATATTGCTGATTTTGTTCCAGGTAAGATTATGGCTTACATAAATTCAGGAAACACCGTAGATGCTGTAAATTTTCCAAATATTAGATTACCGAGACAAACAAAAGCACACCGATTTTTACATATTCATAAGAATATGCCGGGAGTGATGGCAAATATTAATAGGGTTTTAGCAGAGTTTGAGTTAAACATTACAGGCCAGTTTTTATCTACAGATGCAAAAGTTGGTTATGTAATTACAGATGTTGATAAAGAGTATAATAAAAAAGTTATTAAAGCTTTAAAAGATGTTAAAGGGACTATAAAATTTAGAGTGTTATACTAAAGTACTAGATCAAAAAACTTATAAATATTATTTTCTAAAAAATGATTGTTCTATCTTTGAGAGCAATCGTTTTTTATTTAATGACCTACCAAAATTCACTAGATTACGCAAAACAATTAGATCGAGAGGATTCATTGTCCTATCTCAGGCACGAATTTCATATTCCTAGAGATAAGCATGGAAAAGAATGGCTTTATTTTACCGGTAATTCTTTGGGGTTACAACCAAAAATAACTTCTAAATATATTAGGCAAGAGCTCGATGATTGGGCAAATTTTGGTGTAGAGGGGCACTTTGAAGCAAAAAACCCATGGTTGTCATATCATGAGCTATTAACTGATAACATGTCAAAAATAGTTGGAGCTAAACCCATTGAAGTAGTGGTTATGAATACATTAACAACTAATCTTCATTTGTTGATGGTGTCTTTTTATCAGCCCACAAAAACCAAGTATAAGATCATCATAGAAAGTGATGCATTTCCATCAGACAGATATGCTGTTCAGTCACAATTATCTTTTCACGGATTTGATCCAGACGAAGCACTTGTAGAATGGAGCCCAAAAGAAGGAAAAGAGTTACTTGAATTAGAAGATTTGAAATCTATATTAGATTCACAGGGAGATGAGGTGGCTTTGTTATTAATTGGAGGAGTAAATTATTATACTGGTCAATATTTAGACATAAAAAAAATAACTGAATTAGGGCATGCAAAAGATTGCATAGTAGGTATTGATTTAGCTCACGGAGCTGGAAATATTCAACCCAACCTCCATGATAGTGGTGTAGACTTTGCAGCCTGGTGTACCTACAAGTACTTAAATTCTGGACCTGGAAGTTTATCAGGCTTATTTGTGCATGAGAAACACGCACAAAGGAAAGATTTACCTAGGTTTGCAGGTTGGTGGAATCATAATAAAGAAACACGATTTAATATGCGTCAACCTTTTGATGTAATGAAAGGTGCAGAGGGTTGGCAACTAAGTAACCCTCCAATTTTATCTATGGCAGCTATAAAGGCATCTCTTGATATTTTTGAGAAAGTAGGCATGGATGTATTACTCAAAAAATCAAAAAAATTGACAGGTTTCTTCGAGTTTTTAATTCATCAAATAGCTTCAGATACCATCAAGATAATTACACCTGCCCATCCAAATGAAAGAGGTTGTCAGTTGTCTTTACAAGTTAAAAATGCAGATAAAAATCTTCATAGAAAATTAACAGAAAATAATATTATTACAGACTGGCGTGAGCCCGATGTTATTAGATGTGCACCAGTACCAATGTATACAAGTTTTGAAGATGTATATCATATGGTGAAAACTTTAGAAAGTCTATTGTAAATGAACAAAAAAGAGAAAATACTTATTGTTGGAGCTGGTTTATGTGGTTCTTTACTGGCACTAAGAATGGCTCAAAGGGGGTATCAAGTCTTAGTTTACGAAAGTAGGTCAGATTTGCGAGAATCTGATATTTCAGTAGGTAGGTCTATTAATCTATCATTATCTGACCGAGGTCTTAAAGCACTCAGAATGGCAGGTGTTGAAAAAAAGGCTAGAGAATTATGTATTCCAATGAAAGGCCGTTTAATGCATGACGATAAGTCAAATACTTTTGAGTCAAATTATTCAGGAAGATCAGGTGAGTGTATCAATTCTATATCGAGAGGTAACTTAAACAGTTTATTACTTACTGAGGCTGAGAAGCATCCGAATGTAACCATTGTTTTTAATACAAAATGTTTACATATAGACATAGAAGCTAAAACAGCAACTTTTGAATCTCAATTTTCTAAACAAGTATTTAAAGAGGAGGCTAGTGTTATTTTTGGGACAGATGGGGCAGGATCTTCATTACGAAAAAGCTATGAAAAACAATTCTCAGAATTTAGCGTTTCTCAAGATTTTTTAACACATGGTTATAAAGAACTAGAAATTCCTGCTGACAAAAATGGGAATCATATCATAAGTAAAGAACACCTTCATATTTGGCCCCGAGGAGATTACATGCTTATTGCACTTCCAAATATGGATGGAAGTTTTACTGTTACTTTGTTTTTAAGTTATTCTAACGGGTTGTATAATTTTGATAATCTTATTTCAGAAAAAAAAATCATAGAATTTTTTAAAAAAGATTTTCCAGACACACTATCATTAATTCCAGACATATTAAAAGAATTTGAAAATAATCCAACGGGTAAATTAGGGACCATTAAATGCTATCCATGGGCATACAAAGGAAATACATTATTACTTGGAGATTCCTCACATGCGATAGTCCCATTTTATGGACAAGGTATGAATGCTTCTTTTGAGGATGTTTATGTTTTGGATGCTGTATTAAATCAATTTGAAGGCAATTGGTCAACCGTATTTTCAGAGTTTCAAAAACAAAGAAAAATTGATACAGATGCCATTGCTGATTTAGCTATTGATAATTATTTTGAAATGCGTGATCATGTAGCTAATCCATCATTTAAGGAGAAAAGAATGATTGAAATGAATTTAGAAAAGTTTTTTCCAACCCAATATTTTTCTAAATATTCTTTGGTTACCTTCAATGAAAATATTGGATATCATGAAGCCATGACCAAAGGAAGAGCACAGGATAAAGTCTTGCTTAAAATGATTGAAAATTCTTTGTACACTTCTTCCTCATACGAATCTGAGGAGCTCATGCATAATATCTTGGAAAAAGTGCAAGAAGAAACTAATAAGCTTTTAAAATAAATATATTTTAGAATAGATTAAAATAAAGTCAAATATATACTTAACTGAATTGTAAATGAACTTATGTATATTTATGCTTTAACTGGTGTATTTTTTAAATATACTAGAGATCAAGTCATACATTAATTGATAGCGTTAAAAAATGAATACTAAAGTATCGCCAAGAGGAGCCTACCCTCATGTAAAAGTTGTGGGAGATTTTATTTTTGTTTCAGGAACTAGCTCTCGAAGAGCAGATAATAGTATTGCTGGTGTTGCAATTATAGACGAAATGGGAACTAAAGAGTTAAATATAGAGGAACAAACAAGAGAAGTTTTAAAAAATATTGATAAAAACCTTCAAACTGTTGGTGCTAGCTTAAAAGATGTGGTTGATGTTTCTTCCTTTCTTGTCTCTATGAATGATTTTGCAGGATATAATAAAGCCTATGGCGAGTTCTTTGAAAAGGAGACTGGCCCAACAAGAACTACGGTAGCAGTTCATCAATTACCACATCCAGATTTAGTTGTAGAAATAAAAGTTACAGCTTATAAAAAAAGTAAATAGTGATCTATGAAAAAACAGTTTGTATTAATTATTTTTTTTCTAACAACTACAATTTTTGCTCAAGAAAATTGGAATCAACTCATAGATAGTAAATTAAATTCGGTAATCTCTAGTCATCGAACTTTTGTGAGTATTCCTAACCTACCTTCAGATATTAAAAAAATGTATGAGAATGTTAGTTGGGTAAAACAACATTACGGTAAAGTTGGTTTTAAGCTAAAAACACTAGAATCTTCAACATTACCAGTTTTATTTGCTGAACGAATTATTAATCCATCTTTTAAAACAATTTTATTTTATTTTCATTTAGATGGTCAGGGGGTAAATCCAAAAAGTTGGGACCAAGAAGATCCTTTCACCCCTGTATTAAAAGAACAAAATGAAGCAGGAGAATGGAATGAAATTTCATGGGCTAATGTAGATAAAGGGATTAATGATGATTGGCGAATTTTTGGAAGAGCAGCAGCAGATGATAAAGCACCTATTTTAATGTTTCTATCGGCCCTAGAATTGTTGGAATCTAGAAAACAGACACCAAAATTTAACATCAAAATTATTTTTGATTTAGAGGAGGAATATGGATCTAATGGGTTTCTATCGACACTGCAAGAATATAAGAAGAATTACAAAGCAGATTACATGATTATTATGGATGGACCTGCTCATAATTCAAATCAACCCACATTAACTTTCGGTTGTAGAGGTATTGCTAGTTGTAGCATTACCACTTATGGTTCAAAATTACCACAACATAGTGGTCATTATGGGAATTATGTTGCTAATCCAGTATTTAGACTTTCTAGATTGTTAACCTCTATGAAGTCAGAAAATGGAAAGGTACTAATAGATGGATATTATAAAGGGATAACCATTTCAGAGGAGGTGTCAAATATTTTAAGATCTGTACCCGACAATAAAGAAGAGATAAATAATAGTTTGATGATTTTCAAAGAAGAAAGTGTTGGTGAAAATTACCAAGAGTCTTTACAGTATCCATCATTAAATATTCGACAAATTGAAACTTCCTGGAAAGGAAAAGAATTAAAAACAATTATACCTGAATATGCAACAGCTCATATAGATGTTCGTTTGGTTGAGGAGACTGACGGTAAGATTCAGCTAGAAAAAATTAAAAAACATATTAGAGGAGAAGGGTATTTAGTATTGGACAGGGAGCCTACTAATGAAGAGCGATTATCTAATGCTAAAATAGCAACTTTTAAAGGAAACTCAGGAGTGAATGCTTTTAGAACAGCATTGAATGATCCCTTTGGAGAAAAACTTAGAAGATCATTAACAAATACTTTTGGGAAAGATCCAGTAAGTATAAGAACAATGGGAGGTACAGTTCCCATTATACCGGCCATTAATGAACTAGCTATTCCTGCTATCATTGTTCCTATGGTAAATATGGATAACAATCAACACAACCCAAATGAAAATATACGAATTGGAAATATTAGACAAGGAATTAAAATTTGTCTTTCAATATTAAATACCAGTTTTAATGACTAGCTTTTTTAGCTACATAACTAATAAGATATTATATCTAATTTAGTTGGACATAGAAATTAGCATGAAAATTAAAAATTACATTAATGGTGAATATGTAAATCCTATTTCAGATAATTGGATTGATAATTATAATCCATCCATAGGAGAAGTGTACGGGCAACTTCCTGACTCCAATAGTCAAGATGTAGAAATTGCATATAAAGCAGCAAAGGCTGCCTTTCGAGGTTGGTCCGAGACAACTTTAGATGAAAGATCAAAAATACTTTCTAAAATTGCGAAACTTATCATTGCAAAATTACCTGAGTTAGCAATGGCTGAAGCAAAAGATAATGGAAAGCCTGTTCATGTAGCAAAATCAATTGATATCCCCAGAGCATCTGCTAACTTTCAGTTCTTTGCTAATGCTATTACTCAGTTTGCTTCAGAGGCTCATGAAAGTGTTGGCCAAAATGCAATAAATTTTACACTCAGACAGCCTATAGGGGTAGTGGGGTGTATTTCCCCATGGAATTTACCTTTATACTTATTTACCTGGAAAATTGCACCTGCAATTGCTGCTGGTAATTGTGTAGTAGCAAAGCCAAGTGAAATTACTCCAATGACCGCTTATTTACTTGGGGAGATACTTACAGAAGCGGGTCTTCCTAAAGGCGTTTTAAATATTATTCATGGCCTTGGAACAACAACTGGTCAAGCTATAGTAGAACACCCAAATATTAAAGCAATTTCATTTACTGGAGGAACAAAAACAGGAGCACATATTGCTAAAGTTGCAGCGCCAATGTTCAAGAAATTATCACTAGAACTAGGAGGAAAAAATCCAGCTATTATTTTTTCAGATTGTGATTATAACGAGATGTTACAGACGACAGTTAGATCATCATTTGCCAACCAGGGTCAAATTTGTTTGTGTGGTAGTAGAATTTTTGTTGAGGCTTCATTATATCAAAAATTTAAAACAGATTTTATAGCAGCTGTATCTAAATTAAAAGTTGGATCTCCTTTTAATAACGATACTGATATAGGTGCTTTGGTTTCAAAAACCCATTTAAATAAAGTTAAATCATATGTAGACAAAGCCGAACAATACGGAGGTAAGGTGATTTTTGGAGGAAATATAGTATCTGTTCACGATTCAGAAGACGGATATTATTTAGAACCAACAATTATAGAGGTAGATGATAATTCTTGTATTTTAAATCAAGATGAAATATTTGGTCCTGTAGTAACTATTATGTCATTTAATGATGAAAATGAAGTATTAGCGATGGCAAATGATGTTAATTATGGATTGTCTGCAACTTTATGGACTAACGATTTAAAAAGAACGATGAGGGTATCTAAACAACTAGAAGTAGGAATTGTTTGGGTAAATACATGGTTATTACGTGACTTAAGAACACCTTTTGGAGGTGTAAAAAGTTCTGGAGTTGGAAGAGAAGGTGGTTTTGAGGCGTTACGCTTCTTTACAGAGCCCAAAAATATCTGTATTAAATATAATTAATAAAAACTTTATAGTAATATTTAAAGAAATGGAATTAGGATTACAAAATAAAAATGCACTTGTTTGTGGGAGTACTCAGGGCATAGGAAAAGCGACAGCAATTTCTTTAGCAAAAGAAGGTGTAAATATTACCCTAATGGCTAGAAATGAAAAAGTTTTACAAGGGGTTTTAAAAGAATTACCCCAGAACGGAAAACAAAAACACAGGTATTTAGTAGCCAATTTTTCTGACCTTGATCAAATCAAGAATATAATTTCAACTAATAATAGCTTCCATATTTTGGTTAACAATACAGGTGGTCCAAAAAGTGGTGCAATTATAGACGCTAGTGTGGAGGAGTTCTCAGCAGCATTTCAAATGCATGTATTAGTTAATCAAATTTTATCTCAAGCTGTTGTTCCCTTTATGAAAAAAGAATGCTTTGGAAGAATTATCAATATTATTTCAACCTCTGTTAAAGAGCCAATTCCTGGCTTAGGCGTTAGTAATACAATAAGAAATGCAGTAGCAAATTGGTCAAAAACAATGTCATCTGAACTTGCAGAGTTTGGAATTACTATGAATAATATATTACCCGGTTTTACAGATACTGCGCGTTTAGATCAGATTATTAAAATAAAAGCAACAGCTGCCAATACTTCAATAGAGGAAATGTCTAAAATTATGAAAAATTATGTGCCAGCAAAACGATTTGCAAAGCCAGAGGAAACTGCAGCTGCAGTTACATTTTTAGCTAGTAATTCTGCTAGTTATATTACAGGAGTTAATCTTCCTGTTGATGGCGGGAGAACAAAATCATTGTAAAGTAAGATGTGTAATAAACTCTAAACTTTTAAGAGTTATAAAAAATAGCATATATTGAAACAAATTCATCATCATAAAACTCATGGAAATAAAAACACCTTTTAACTTACAAAAATGGATTGATGACAATAGACATTTATTAAAACCCCCTGTAGGTAATAAAAATTTATATGTAGAGTCAGAAGATTATATTGTAATGATTGTTGCTGGTCCAAATGCTAGAAAAGATTATCATTACAATGAAACAGAAGAGTTATTTTATCAGATAGAGGGTGAGATTCTTGTGAAAACACAACAAAATGGAAAGCTTGTTGAAATTCCAATAAAAGCTGGAGAGATGTTTCTTTTACCAGCAAAAATACCACACTCACCAATAAGATCTGAGGGTTCAATAGGTTTAGTTATTGAAAGAAAAAGAACCAAAGAACAAAAAGATGGTTTACTATGGTTCTCAGACAGTGCAAATGAGTTACTTTATGAAGAATATTTTAAGTTAACTAATATCGAAAAAGATTTTCTTCCTGTTTTTAAAAGATTTTATTCCAATGAAAAATTAAGGACTTGCCCAAAAACAGGTGAAATTATGGAGGTTGATAAAAGATTCTATGATCAATAATATTTCTTAATGAAACGTAAGCTAAGAATTAACGGACATTCACATTTGCTTCCTTATCCGGAGCAGATTCCTTCATTTATGAAAGAAAAGGAAATTTTTTGGGTAGATGATGAACGGAAGCACATGCTCCAAAAAGGATGGAAACGTCCGGTAACTGATTCTAGTTTTTTTTTAGATGAAAAACTAGTATGGATGGAAAGAAACAGGTTAGATCACGCAGTTGTTTTAAATCTTTCTCAATTATACGGTAATGGTTTAAGGTTAGAAGAAATGAAAAAAGCCTTACGATTTCAAAATGATTTTAATGCTAGAGTACAACAAGATTATCCATCTAAATTTACTTGTGGTTTTGTTGTTCATCCTGGTTTTATTCAGGGTGCTTTATGGGAAATAGAGCGTTGTGTAGAGGAATTAGATTTGAAAGTTTTGTGTTTGCCCACTCACTTTATGGATTCTATAGGACAGTGGAAGTGTGTATTTGATAAAGAGAATGATCCAATTTTTGAATTGGCAGATAAGTATAAATTAGCGATAGAAATTCATCCTTACGACGGTGATAAAATGATAAAGTTAGAAAATACTTCATGGCGTTTTCATTTAATTTGGATGTTGGCTCAATGTGGAGATGCCTATCATTTTTATACTTTAAATGGGATGCAAGAACGTTTTCCAAATATACGAACTTGTTTTGCTCACGGAGGTCAGTTAGCTCAGATGAACTTGGGTAGAAGAATACAGGGTTTTGATGGAAGACCAGACTTATTTGAGGGTAAAACACATCCAAGAAAAGCAGTAGGACATCCGAACATCTATTTTGACACTTTAGTTCATGATACAGACTCTCTAAAATTAATGATAGAACGACAGGGTTCTAATCAAGTTATCATGGGTTTAGATGATCCATACCCTTTGGGAGAAATGGAAAGTGACGCACAATCCTCTTATCCAGGGAAACTTCTTGATTTGGCCATAGATCGATCAATTATCAATACTAAACAGTATCATGAGATATGGGAGGATAATACCTTAAGATGGTTGTTTGGTGATGATAAAAAAGCAAAGCAGGAGTTGATCGATAAAATTTTAATTTAGTATTTTAAGTGTGTACTTTTTAATTATTTAGATCTAATGTATTTATTTAAGTTTTAAATAATCATTTGATGTTTTTATTCTATAGATATTTTAAAATTACTGTTTTTATATATTTTTAAAGATGTTTCATTGAATTTTGGTGGGCCAAATCTACCTTTTTTACCATTTGAAAAACCATAAGGTTCTTTAGGGATTCCTAAAAAATTAGTATCCAATTTTTTATTATTATTTAAATCGTGAAAAAATGAAAAAGCATAGACTCCTTTTTTCAGTGAATGAAAAGTAAATTGTGCTTTATTATCTTTCACAAGTACATCTGCACTTTTATAGATTTCTTTCATATAGCTTTCTTCAGATTCATAGAGCGCTATGAGAATACTACCTTTATTAAATTTGGTAAAAGAAATATCCAAGCTAATAGATATATTATTTTTCTCCTGACTATGTAAACTTGAGACTAAATTTATAAAAATTAAAAATGTTAAGAATGATGTTTTCATTAATATAGTCTCTTTTTTATTTAAATATAAAAATTTTAAGGTTGAACTCTTATTTTTAGTTTTAAAAATTTACAATCCTAACTTTATATTTGTCTTAATTTGTTGTAATGATAAATTTGAATTGATAAGTTTCATAATTATTTTATATCTAAGTTTTTCTATGGATTCATCAAAATATTTAGCCCATTTGACTTCTTTAAATAAGTGTTTAATCTCTTTTTCTCTTCTTTGTGCATCACCTAAAGTGAATAAGAAAATTGCCTTATCGCTATTTTGAACTTTAATATTAATTTTTTTAGTTTCAAAGTTTATTGAAATAAAAAATAGTTTTTCTTTTTCATTTAAATGGTAAAAATCTTTCCATTTAGCAAATGCTGTTATTCTTTGTTGATTTTTATATGGTGAAACAGTAGTTAGCCTCCATCTACAACTGGCAACTCTACCCCAATGATTAGATTCTCGATAAACTCCATCTTCTGTAAAATAATACAAACTATTTGACTTGCTTTTATAATTGTTTCTCTCAGGTATTTCGAAGTTGATGACTTCTTGAAATTCACAATATGTATATTTAAAAAAGTTTGTTTTATTGTATGTCTTCAAATGGAAAATAAATTAAATTAAAAAACGCAACCAAATTAATGATTGCGTTTAAATATTATTAAATAATAATTAATTATTTAACTTCTTCGAAATCCACATCTTCAACATCATCACTTTCTGTTGATGCCTCTGGTTGGCCTTGTTCTGCTCCAGGATTTGCTCCAGCTTCTTGTTGTGCTTTGTACATTTCCTCAGAAGCAACTTTCCAAGCTTCGTTGATTTTTTCCATAGCAGCATCAATTAGTGATAAATCTTTAGATTCATGTGCAGCTTTTAACTCTACTAAAGCAGCTTCAATTGGACCTTTTTTATCATCTGATAATTTCTCCCCAAATTCCTTTAATTGTTTTTCGGTTTGGAAAATCATTCCGTCTGCAGCATTAATTTTTTCAGCAGTTTCTTTAGCATTTTTATCTGCATCAGCATTTGCCTCAGCTTCTTGTTTCATTTTTTCGATTTCTTCCTCTGATAAACCTGAAGATGCTTCTATTCTAATCTCATGAGATTTATTTGTTCCTTTATCAAGGGCTGAAACCTTAATAATTCCGTTTGCATCAATATCAAATGTTACTTCAATTTGAGGTATTCCTCTTTGAGAAGGAGGTAAACCGTCTAAGTGAAAACGTCCAATAGTATTATTGTCTGCTGCCATTGCTCTTTCACCTTGTAAAACATGAATTTCAACTGAAGGTTGATTATCTACAGCAGTAGAGAATACTTGAGATTTTTTAGTTGGAATGGTTGTATTTGCATCAATTAATTTTGTAAAAACATTCCCCATCGTTTCAATTCCTAATGATAAAGGTGTTACATCTAATAATAAAACATCTTTTACATCACCCGTTAAAACACCACCTTGAATTGCAGCTCCCAGAGAAACTACCTCATCTGGATTTACACCTTTACTTGGAGACTTTCCAAAGAATTTTTCAACAGCTTCTTGAATAGCAGGGATTCTTGTAGAACCACCCACTAAAATAATTTCATCAATATCTGAAGTCGATAAATCAGCATTTTTAAGTGCAGTTTGACAAGGTTTAATAGTTCTTTTTACTAAATCATCAATTAACTGCTCAAATTTTGCTTTTGATAAACTTCTTACTAAGTGTTTTGGTCCGCTAGCTGTGGCTGTTACATAAGGAAGGTTGATCTCTGTTGTAGCAGAACTTGATAATTCAATTTTTGCTTTTTCAGCAGCTTCTTTTAATCTTTGTAATGCCATAGGATCTTTTCTCAAATCCATGTTTTCCTCTGCTTTGAACTCTTCAGCTAACCAGTTAATGATTTTTTCATCAACATCATCACCCCCTAGGTGAGTATCTCCATCTGTTGCTAATACTTCAAAAACTCCATCGCCTAATTCAAGAATAGAAACATCATGTGTTCCACCACCAAAGTCAAACACTACAATTTTTTTATCATCATTTGCCTTATCTAAACCGTATGCTAATGCTGCAGCTGTAGGTTCATTGATAATTCTACTAACTTTTAAACCTGCAATTTCTCCAGCCTCTTTTGTAGCTTGCCTTTGTGCATCATTAAAATATGCGGGAACAGTTACAACAGCTTCGGAAACATCCTGTCCTAAATAGTCCTCAGCAGTTTTTTTCATTTTTTGTAATACCATTGCAGATATTTCTTGTGGTGTATATAAACGACCATCAATATCCACTCGAGGAGTGTCATTATCACCTTTGACTACCTTGTAAGGTACTCTAGTTGCTTCTTTTGTAGATTCAGAAAATTTATTTCCCATGAATCTTTTGATAGAATACACCGTTTTGGTTGGGTTTGTAACCGCTTGACGTTTTGCTGGATCTCCAACTTTTCTTTCACCACCTTCAACAAAGGCAACGATAGAAGGTGTTGTTCTTTTTCCTTCTGAATTAGGAATTACAACAGGTTCATTACCTTCCATTACTGAAACACATGAATTGGTTGTTCCTAAATCGATTCCAATAATTTTACTCATAATTTTATATTTATAATTTATTTTTTCAACTTATTTTACTTTATCTAGTCAATATGTATGCCAATAGATTTTTAATTAAAGTTTGTCATATTTTCAAACTTTATTTTCATTTTTGGTGACATTTTGACATAATTTCAATATTTTTTAGTTGAATTTACCAACTTGAAAGCCATATAATTAATTATATTTGGCCTGATAGAATTGCTAAAAAATCTTTAATGAGTAAATTTGATGAGAAAATTCTTTTTTATAAGAAGAACATGACTTCCATGGGACTTGCCTATGAAGACGAATTATTTGAAAAGATTACTAGAGGTTTAGGTCCTTCGATCTTTAAAAGAGACGCAGCATCAGTATCCACATCCGATGAAAAAGAAGTTTTTACCGTTAAACATAATTTCCTCATAAATAAATTAGGCTTAGAAGATGGAGTTTATTTAGATGATGCCATAAATAAGGTAGCCGTTTTGATGGGGAAAACAAATAGGGTAAAATATCGAGCAATTTTTTATTATTTGCTTGTGAAAGAATTAGGTCAAGAATCTACGATTTTAAACAAAAAAAAACCCAAATAGTAAAACTATTTGGGTTTTGTATATAACTAGAATATTATTAGTCCTTGCTTACAGCTAAAGTGTAAACAACTAAACCAAATCCAATTTTGTTAATTGCATCTCCAATATTGTAGATAACTTCCATTGAAGGAAGAACATTTTCGATACCATTATACCATCCATCAGTTCCAGCCATATATCCTAACGGATAAATTGCCCAACCAACAAGAAGGAACCAGCATAATGTTTTGTGAGCCTTTAATACGTTTCCACCAGCTGCTTCAGCTAGCTTCTTAAGACTACCTAACCAAACTTCGTATGCTATATAAAAATAAGCAAGACCAGAAAGTAATCCCCACATAGATGCGTTCAATAGACCACCATCCCATCCAGACTCACCAAAGAATCCGGTAACTAGCATAATAGTTGAAAATCCAATTAACTTCCACATGTGAGATTTAGTAGCACCAGCTACTTTAAGTATTAAATAAAATTCAACACACATTAATGGAACTGTTAAAATCCAATCTACATATCTAAATACTGTAGTCGAGTCTCCAGCAGCATGAGCATCTCTCATGTACATGTAGTGTACAGCAGCTATAAAAGTAATTAATCCTGAAACTAAAAGAGATGTTCTCCATTTAGCATCAACACTGTTCATTGAAAGGAAGAAAAAGACAGATGCTGCCATCATAGCCATTGCTCCAAGCCAGAAAGTAAATCCTGTGCCATCCGTTGGGACAGCCATTGCAATTAAGTTTAAATAATTCATAAAAAAAATGATTTGTTAGTAATTAGTTTTGTTTAAGGTTTTGTACTAAAACCCGAACGAAAATACAAAAAAAATATTAACTTTGAAAAAAAAACCATCTTTTGAGAGTACATTATCAAGATTTTATGATTTTTTTTACATTTCTACTATTTTGGGTAAGTATTCAATTTGGTCAAATCATAGAAGATTCTATCGCATATGCCATCGTACTCTCTATTGGAATTATACATGGTTCAAATGATTTTACAATTCTAAAAAAACAACAAACTAACACTAAAAGTTTTTTAAAGTCTACTGGATTTTATTTATTTCTTATTATAATGTGTATTGTGAGTTATGTAGCAATTCCTTTTGCTTCCTTTATATTCTTTATACTATTGAGTTCATATCATTTTGGGGAGCAACATCTTGAGGGAAAAGTTTTAGGGTCTAAGCTACTTAAATCAATTCTTTACATAGCTTACGGAATGCTTATATTTTCTCTAATTTTTATTGAGAATTTGAGTGATGTAGATGTGATCATGCAAAATTTAACTGGATATATTATCCCAAATGAGTGGATTAATATAATGTTTATTATATCTCTATCATTGTTAGTAGTTCTATTTGCCTTCTTGTTTACAAGAAAAATTAAACCACAAATCCATATTGTAAGAGAGTTGTTTTATATATTACTATTATTTTTAGTTTTTAAAACAAGTTCTTTAATTTTAGGCTTTGCTATCTATTTTGTCTTGTGGCATAGTATCCCATCTATATTAGATCAAGCAAAATTTTTATCAGGTGACTATTCTTTCAAAACAATTTTGGAATACTTAAAAACAGCATTTGTTTACTGGTTAATCAGTATTTTAGGATTAGTTATTGCATATTATTTTCTTGATGAAAGTCTATTTAACTCCATTATATTTATCGTTTTGTTTGCTGTTACTGCTCCACATGTGTGGGTGATGAATAGAATGAAGCAATAAGGAGTTACCTTGTGAATACTAATTCACTTTCTGTAGATAAAGATTCCGTGTAAAGATAACCTTCAGTATCAAATCTTTTGAGTTCCTCTAGTGTATTTATATTATTTTCAATAATATATCTGACCATTAGGCCACGAGCTCTTTTGGCATAAGTCATCACAATTTTATAGTCTCCATTTTTAAATTCTTTAAAGATTGGAGTAATCATTGGGTTTTTTAGCACTTTTCTCGGAACTGCTTTAAAATACTCTGCACTAGCTAAATTTATCAATAAATCACCTTCTTTCATCTCATCGTTTAATGAATTGGCTAGGCTTGAATCCCAAAATTTATAAAGATTATTCGATTCGCCAATAGTTAGTTTAGTTCCCATTTCTAAACGATAGGGTTGAATTAAGTCTAAGGGTTTTAATAGGCCATAAAGCCCAGATAAAATTCGAAGACGACTTTGTAGTAAAGGTATTTTTTCTTCTGCCAAAGATTTTATATCAATTCCTTTAAAAACTTCACCTGTAAAAGCATAAATAGCTTGTTTTGAATTCTCTGGGGAAAACGGTTGATGCCAGCTCTGATTTCTTTCGTAATTTAAATCGGCAAGGGCAGGTGATATTTTCATTAAATCACCTAGCTTTTTTTTTGATAAGTTTTTTAGTTTCTTATTGAGTAATGAAGATTCTTTTTGAAAAGAAGGTTGGCTAAAAACATCAGTTTTTGAATTACTTTCAAAATCTAGAGACTTTGCTGGAGAAATAATAATTTTCATTTATTAAGTATATTATAAAGTAAAAATAAAGATTCTAAAAGAATTTGTCAAATTTTAGGAAGTCAAAAGTTTTACTGTATGAATTTTTTTAAAAAAAATACGAAATTACTCCTTAGAGTTCAAGGTGTATGTTTTCCATTTTTCTAAACAATCAGTTATATCTTTTGGAATTTCAGAATCAAACTGCATCATTTCTTTAGTTATAGGATGTCTAAATCCTAGTGTTTTTGCATGTAAAGCTTGTCTTGGTAATATCTTAAAGCAATTTTCTACAAATTGTTTGTACTTAGTGAATGTAGTTCCCTTAAGAATATCATTTCCTCCATAGCGTTCATCATTAAATAACGTATGACCAATATGTTTAAAGTGAGCTCGAATTTGATGTGTTCTTCCTGTTTCTAACGTACATTCCACTAAAGTTACATAAGTATAGCGCTCTATTACTTTAAAATGTGTAACTGCGTGTTTGCCAAAGTCACCTTCTTGAAAAACATCCATTTGTAATCGGTTTTTTTGACTTCGCCCTATATTTCCTTCGATAGTTCCTTCATTATTTTTCATATTCCCCCAAACTAAAGCAAGGTATTTCCGATTTGTCTTTCTATCAAAAAATTGTTTTGACAAATGTGCCATTGCAAAGTCAGTTTTAGCAACCACTAGTAGACCGCTTGTATCTTTATCTATTCTGTGAACTAGTCCCGGTCTTTCATTACTATTTGTAGGTAGATTTTCTATATGGTAAATTAGTCCATTGACAAGAGTTCCAGAAGGGTTTCCGTGACCAGGGTGAACAACCAAACCCGCTGGTTTATTAACAACCATTATTGTTTCATCTTCGTAGACTATATTTAAAGGAATATCTTCAGCAATTAATAAATTTTCCTGAGGTGGATGAGCAAGTACAATTCTAACAACATCTTTGGCTTTGACCTTATGATTAGATTTAACGGCAATATCATTTACTAAAACATTTCCAGCTTTAGCTGCCTGTTGTAATTTATTTCTAGTAGCATTTTCAATAAAATTCATCAAAAATTTGTCAACACGAAGAGGGGCTTGCCCGTCAGTAGCAATTACTCTGTGATGTTCGTATAAATCATCATTATCAAATTCGGGAATGAAGTTTTTTGTCATAATTTATTGCCTCTTACCATCGCCCATTATTAAATCAATCACCGCATTTTTTTCAAGTTTTGATCCAGATTTTAGTTTTTTGCCATTAGATTTTAATCCACGAATAACATCCTTATAATCACGAATGTATAAGAATTTTCCAATTTTGAAACCTATGGATTGTAATTGAGTTATGGCTTGACGTTTAGATTGTCCATTTAAATCAGGTATGGTGATGTCTCTATATTTAGAAGGATTTAAAGTAAGGTAGATTTTACGTTTTTCTTTAACAAAACTTCCAGACTCAGGAGTTTGTTCAATAACCGACTGTTTTGGGTATTTAGGGTTATAACTTGCAGAATCTATGACTAAGAAATCTAAATTCAATTCCTTTAAAGTAGTTTCCACGTTCGTTAAAGACATTTTATTTAAATTAGGAACCTGTATTTTTTGTTCGTGATTTGTAGTGAAACCTAGCCACCACTTTATGATTATTATAAATAATGATAGGCTAATGACAGCGATTCCAATTTGGATAAAAAAAGACTTACTAATTAAAAACCTAAAGAAATTCATTTTTTAATTTTTTTAATGTTACAAAGGTAATGTAAAAATAGAATTAATCGAATTGGCAATTCTTTTATCTATCAACGAAATTTTAACTAAGTTTGTGTGTAAACCAACTAATAAATGCAAAAAAATATTGCCATTGTTATGGGAGGGTATTCTTCCGAAGCAGAAATTTCTCTAAAAAGTGGAGAGGTAGTCTATAATTCTTTAGATACCAGTAAATATTCCTTGTATAAAGTTTATATTTTAAAAGAGAAATGGGTTGTTTTAAAGAATAATAAAGAATATCAAATTAATAAGAATGATTTTTCTTTTCTAATGGATAACCAGCATGTTTGTTTTGATTGTGTATTTAATGCCATTCATGGAGATCCTGGAGAAAATGGAACACTGATTGCTTATTTTGATTTGTTAGGAATTAAACATACTTCTGCACCATTTTATCAAATGGCGCTTACTTTTAATAAAAGAGATACTCTTAGCGTTGTAAAAGAGTATGGAATTTCTACAGCAACCTCTTTTTATATGCACCAAAGGGATAATATAGTTACAGATAGCATTATTAGAAAAGTTGGTTTACCTTGTTTTGTAAAGCCAAATAGAGCAGGTTCAAGTTTTGGAGTTTCCAAAGTGTACAAAGAAGAAAATTTAAAGGCAGCCATAGAGAAAGCATGTCAAGAAGATGAGGAAGTTTTAATTGAATCTTTTTTAGATGGTAAAGAGGTTTCTGTTGGTGTTATTGAATATCAAGGAAAGTTAACCGTGTTGCCAATTACTGAAATTGTCTCTGAAAATGATTTTTTTGATTATGAAGCCAAATATATGGGTAAGTCAAAGGAAATTACACCTGCCAAAATATCTCAAGCTGAAAAAGAACTAGTAGAGAGGCAAGCTAAGAAAGTATATCAAATTTTAAATATGAAAGGCTTCTCTAGATCGGAATTTATTATTGTTGATGGGGTTCCTTACTTTTTAGAAATAAATACAGTGCCTGGAATGACAAAGGAAAGCTTATTGCCACAACAAGCAAAACATGCTGCTATTAGTCTTTCAGATTTATTTGATAATGCCATTCAGATGGCACTAAATTAAACCATATGAAAAAAGCAGTTTTTCCAGGTTCATTTGATCCAATTACGCTGGGTCATGAAGATGTTATTACACGAGCAATTCCTTTATTTGATGAAATTACAATAGCTATTGGAATTAATTCTAATAAGAAATATATGTTTTCTTTAGAGCAAAGAATTAAATTTATTGAAGAATGCTTTCAAGAATATGACAATGTAAAAGTTGTTGCGTATAAAGGCTTAACTGTAGATTTTTGTAAGACACATGCTATAGATTATATTATAAGAGGTTTACGAAATCCAGCAGATTTTGAATTTGAAAAATCTATTGCTCATACTAATAGAGATTTGGCACCCATAGAAACTATATTTTTATTAACTGCAGCAAAAACATCTTATATGTCATCATCTATAGTAAGAGAGGTTCTAATTAATGGAGGAGATGTTTCTTCTCTGGTGCCTAGTTCTGTTCCTTCTAAAATAGAGTCTTAAAAAATGAAAAAATTAGGGATTC
>ERZ767310.248-NODE-248-length-33987-cov-12.503065_pt1 | contig 33987 bp, 30 predicted proteins | sample MGYA00374954_ERZ767310 | MGnify/ENA primary metagenome ERZ767310 (study PRJEB28948, sample SAMN06267188) | marine metagenome | isolation source: Columbia River Estuary | place: USA:Columbia River Estuary, USA | collected 2013-07-23 ...
ATTGTGCTGATTTTTTATTTTTACAGCAACCTCTTATGAGTTCTTCTAGTCTAATCTCTAGTATTTTTTTTAGTTTCTTAAAAGGGGGGTTGTTTCTAATTATACAAATAATTTCCTATTTAAAACTAAAACACATTAATATATTAGACTAGGAATCCTATTTTTACATACAACTCCTTTAGGTTCTGGAGTTATATCACAGGTTGAAATAATTCCCCATTTGATATTGAACACTTCTTCTGCATTTGTATATTTATTAACTTTTTCAAGAAATTGAGGAATCTCAATTTGATTCGAGTATGGGATATATCCCATTGGGCCACCACAAGGTTTTGATCCATATGGTGTAAAAAACCATTCCCCTTCATCTTCGCAAGTATAACTGTACGCTATGGTTTCAATTTCAGAAAATAAATCCAGTAATATTTTATGATCTAACACCTGATTAGAATTCGAATTAATTTTTTCATTTTGTTCACACGATAAAAGCAAAATAGTTGCTAATAATAACAGAATTTTAAATTTCATTTTTTTTGTTTTTAGGGTTATTTATTATATAGATGAAATAATTTTAAAAGGTTGCGTGTAATACTCTTATTTTTGCATGGAAAATGCAAAACAAAATTTTTAACATACAAACACCAGAAGATTTTAAACAAGTGGCTTTCAGTGTTTTTAGACATCAGTTTGAAAACAATAAAGTATACCGTTCTTTTTGTGACTTATTATACATTCATCCTTCAGATGTTCATGCGCTTGAAGACATTCCTTTTTTACCCATTCAATTTTTTAAAAATAAAAAAATCATTTCTTCTTTAGAAGAGGTACAAGAGGTATTTACAAGTTCGGGAACTACAGGAAGCGTTACAAGCAAGCATTATGTAACAGATATTGAATGCTATAAAGAGAGTTACTTAAAAGGATTTGCTCATTTTTATGGAAACATAGAAGACTATACTGTTTTAGCTTTATTGCCTAATTATTTAGAAAGAAAAGGTTCTTCTTTAGTGTATATGGTTGCTGATTTGATACAAAGATCCAAAAACAACAAAAGCGGGTTTTATCTCAATAATATAGAAGAATTAGCTAAAAAATTGATCAAAATTGATCAAAAAGGACAAAAAACACTCTTAATTGGGGTTTCTTTTGCTTTGATGGACTTGATAGAAATGCAACAATTTGAGCTAAAAAATACCATCATTATGGAAACCGGCGGAATGAAAGGAAGAAGGAAAGAACTGGTCAGAGACGAATTGCATGCTTTTTTACAACAAGGCTTTGGGGTCGATACTATTCACTCAGAATATGGAATGACAGAATTATTGAGCCAAGGATATTCTCGTGGAAATGGTATTTTCCAAACTCCTCCTTGGATGAAAATTTTAACCAGAGATACAGAAGATGCACTGACCATTCAAAAAATTGGTAAAACAGGAGGAATCAACATTATTGATTTAGCCAATTATAACTCCTGCGCTTTTATTGCAACTCAAGATCTAGGAAAAGTTCACCAAAACGGAACTTTTGAAATTATTGGTCGCTTTGACAACTCTGATATTAGAGGTTGTAATTTAATGGTCTTATAATTTTAATGATCGTTCATCGCGTTCCAACCTTGCGCTTTTAGAGGAATGTCTTGATTTGCTCTTGTAACTAATTGTAAGCCTTGATTTTCTGCCGTAATATGACCAATAATAGAAAAGTTTGGATTTCCTTTTATTTGATCAAAATTGGCAATAGGCACCGTAAATAAGAGTTCATAATCTTCCCCTCCACTCAATGCAACCATGGTAGAATCTAATTCAAATTCTTCACATGCAGAAATTACTTGAGGGTCTAAAGGCAACTTATCTTCATAAACCTTGCACCCTACTTTACTTTGAGTACAAATATGAAAAAGTTCTGAAGATAATCCATCAGAAATATCAATCATTGAGGTGGGTTGTATCTCCAATTCTTTTAACAAACCTGAAATGTCTTTTCGTGCTTCGGGTTTTAATTGACGCTCAATTAAATACGTATAGTTATCTAAATCGGGTTGATTGTTGGGATCCACTTTAAACACTTGTTTTTCTCTTTCTAAGACCTGTAATCCTAAATAGGCAGCTCCTAAGTCTCCAGAAACTACAATTAAATCTGTTTCTTTTGCCCCATCTCTGTATACTACATCTTCTTTTTCAGCTTTACCGATTGCCGTTACAGAAATCAAGATTCCTTTGGTAGACGAAGTAGTATCTCCCCCTATTAAATCGATATTGTAGGTTTCACATGCCAGCTGAATACCAGCATACAATTCTTCTATTGCCTCTAAAGGAAATCTATTTGAAACAGCGATAGAAACTGTAATTTGCTCTGCAGCTCCGTTCATTGCATACACATCCGAAAGATTAACCATTACTGCTTTATATCCCAAATGTTTAAGCGGCATATAACTTAAATCAAAATGAACGCCTTCAATCAACAAATCTGTGGTAACCAAGGTTTGTTTTTCAGAAGCATCTAAAACAGCGGCATCATCTCCAATGGCCTTTATCGTGGATGCTTTTTCTACCTTAAAATATTTTGTAATATGATTGATTAACCCAAACTCCCCAAGTTCAGCTAATGATGTGTTTTGTGTATTTTTATCTTCTAACATCTTGCAAAGATAGGAACATTCTTAAAAAGGAAAGAACTCCTTTAGAGCGTATATTTATTTATTTATTGTAATTTAACATTGTGAAAAAGCTTCTGATTATTTATTTATTTATTTTTCAAGCTACCGTTGCCCAAATACCTTGTTCAGATGGGTTTGCTGATGAATATCCTTGCAGCAACTATGATTTAATGTCCCAGATTCCCGTAACAACGCTTGCGAATACAAACGGTACTCCTGAAGGAAGTGACATATGGGGCTGGACAGATACAACTTCAGGAAAAGAGTATGCTATTGCAGCCATGACAAACAGTACTGCTTTTGTAGACATTACAGACCCTATTAATCCTATTTTTCTTGGAAGATTAGATTCTAATGCAGGAAACAACTCCTGGAGAGATGTGAAGGTATATAATAATCATGCTTTTATTGTCGCTGATAATGTTGGAGCGCACGGGATGCAAGTCTTCGATTTAACAAAATTAAGAGGACTAACCACTGAACAAGTTTTTACATCGGATGCAATCTACAATACGGATAACTTAGGCAGTTGCCATAACATTTTTATAAACGAGGAGTCCGGGATTGCATACCTAGTAGGTTGTAAAAACGATCTTGGCAGCAGCATGCATAGTGGTGGCCCTATTTTTGTTGATCTTTCAGATCCTAAAAACCCTGTAAAGTTAAATCATTATGCCGCAGCAGGGTATTCACACGATGCTCAAGTAGTAAAGTATATTGGGCCAGATACAACTTATACCGATAAAGAAATATATGTAGGAAGTAACGAAACAAAAATCACAATCTTAGATGTTACCGATAAAAATAATGTGATATTAATTGCAGAGATAGATTATTCACAACTTGGTTACACACATCAAGGATGGTTTACCGAAGATCATCGGTATTTTATTGTAGGGGACGAATTAGATGAAAGAGATATTGGAGTCAATACAAGAACATTGGTCTTTGATTTTTCAGATTTAGACAACCCTGTATTATCTTCTACCTATTTCGGCCCTTCTAGCGCAATAGATCATAATGGGTTTGTAAAAGGAAACCGTTACTTTATGGCAAATTACAGAGCAGGATTGCGTGTGTTAGATATTACCAACATTTCAGATTCAACAAATTCTATGACAGAAGTGGGTTACTTCGACACCTATCCAGAGAATGACAATACTGCTACTAGTGGTGCTTGGGGCGTATACCCCTTTTTCGCTAGCGGGAATATTATCATCAATGACATAGAAAAAGGACTTTTTGTTGTCAGAAAAAGTGGGACTCTAAAATTAAATGAAAATAAAATGGAACACCGCTTTTCCATTTTTCCAAATCCGGCAATAAACACAACGACGATTAGCACTGATAATAATTTTCAGCTCCAAAACATCAAAATCTTTTCAATACTCGGTCAAAAGATTTTTGAAAAAAACAATCTTAACGAGGTAAAATACGTTCTGAATACGAGTCAGATGGAAACAGGGATATACCTGATCAAAATAAACGATCAATTCATACAAAAAATGATAATTCAGTAATAACTATAGATGCTAAAAAGACATTTTTTAAGCGCACTTATTTGGAGTATTTTTTGTCTGCTATTTTTGGGGCATTGCTCTGAAAAAGAGAGATTAACTCCTCCTGAAATCCTCATTAAAGGTGAAGTAGGCTTTTCTCAAACAATAGGAGGTTCGAAAAATGAGGTGTTAAAATCTGTCATAAAAACCGCTGACGGAGGGTATGCTGTTTTAGGATATACGCAAAGTAATGACGGAGACATCACTTCTAAAATCGCCGAAAATTTCGATTTTTGGCTATTAAAATTTGATGCAAACAACACCCTAAGTTGGCAACAAACTTTTGGAGGCTCAAAGGATGATCGAGGAGCAGACCTTATCAAGACTTCTGATGGAGGATTTGCGCTACTAGGTTTCAGCAAAAGTTCAGACAATGATCTAACTTCAAATGCAGGTTTTCAAGATTTTTGGATCCTAAAACTGTCTCCAAGTGGAGAAATCAGTTGGCAACAAACTTTTGGGTTTTCCGGTTCAGATGTTGGAACAACACTCTTAGAAACTGAAGAAGGTGGATTTCTTATTACTGGTGTTTTAGATGTTTCTGCTTCTAACGGACAAGGAAATGCAAAAACTACTGTTGTAAACCATGCAGGTGGAGATTTTTGGGTATTAAGACTTACTGCTACAGGAGAATTAGAATGGAGCAAGTATTACGGGGGTTCATTTACAGATACTCCTTTAGGAGTTGTTAAAACAGCGGACAATGGATTTATTTTAGTAGGCTCTTCAGACAGTAACGATGTAGACATTAAAAACAACAAAGGGTCCTATGATTTTTGGGTGATTAAGATTTCCTCTAAGGGAACTCTAGTGTGGGAAAAAAGCTTTGGAGGCTCAGAAATAGACGAAGCTAGGGCAATTAGTGCTTCGCATGACGGAAATTTTATTGTGGTTGGAGATACAAGAAGTTCTGATGGAGATGTCAATTCAAATAACGGAGCTGCAGATATCTGGGTGCTTAAAATATCTACTGAAGGGAATCTCATTTGGGAAAAAACATTTGGAGGAACTGGTTTTGATGCTGGCCGCTCAATTTCAATGACGCAAGACAATGGCTTTGTCATTGCTGGAAGTTCTCGAAGTTCTGACAATGGCTTTACCAATAAAGGTCAAAATGATGCTTTGGTTCTTAAAATAGATGCTGAAGGCGTGTTGGAATGGCAACAAACAATTGGAGGGTCAGAAATCGATTTTTTATATGATGTCGTTGAATTAGAGGATCAAACAATCATTGCCGTTGGAGAAAGCAGCAGTTCTGATGGAGACATCTCTTTAAACAAAGGGTTTTCAGATGCATTAATTCTTCAAATAAAATAACAATGAAGAAAGTACTATTTCTATTATTACTTGCTTTTTTACTCTTTTGTTCTTGCAACAAGCAAGAAGAAAAAACCACAGTCGTTTCTCTAAATTTCACTCAAAATTGGAATGGTATTTCTGTTACAAATCAAGATTTCAACACGATAAAATTTACCAATGAAAATAATGATGAAATTAGCATAGAACGGTTGCGGTATCTTATTTCTAATGTTAGTTTAATCAGCGGTGAAAATCACTTCCTGATTGATGTTGGAGAAAACTCAGGCAATCTAATTGCCATATCTGATGTTTATCCCGGCAACTACAAATTAAAATTCACATTCGGATTAACCGATTTAGAAAACACCGATGGGAGCTATCCCGATTTAAATTCTGCAAATTTTAATGTCCCAGGAATGTTAGGTGGAGGGTATCATTACATGCAGTTTGATGGTAAATATAAAGACACAAACAATCTAAATGCAAATTTCAATTATCATGTAATTAGAGCTGTAGACAGAACCGAACCAATGAATTTAAAATTTGAAGACACCTCTTTTACGGTTGATTTGGGAAGCATCGAAATTAAAGAAAACGCAAGCATCGAAATTAAAATGAATATTGCTGAATGGTTTAAAAATCCAAATACATGGGATTTAAATACGTTAAATAGCGAATTAATGGCAAATTTTGAAGCTCAAAAACTGATGAATGCGAATGGAAAAACAGTATTTAGTTTGGGTGAAATAACTCCATAAAAAATAAATAGTTCTCTTATAAATAAGTTTTTCTATTTTTACAATTATAAAATATATCGTTTTTTGATTTCAATAACTTCTTCAAATAATAAAAAAATTTACTTTGCCTCAGATCAGCATTTGGGTGCTCCAACCCCAGAAGCGAGTCTTCCTCGTGAAAAAAAGTTTGTCGCTTGGCTCGATGAAATAAAAGAAGATGCAGAGGTGCTTTTTTTATTGGGTGATTTATTCGATTTCTGGTTTGAATATAAAACGGTGGTTCCCAAAGGATTTGTTCGTGTTTTAGGAAAGTTAGCAGAAATTAGAGATCTTGGAATCCCTGTTTATTTCTTTGTTGGAAACCATGATTTATGGATGAATGATTATTTTGAAAAAGAACTGAACATTCCTGTCTTTCATTCGCCGCAAGAATTTCTTATCAATGATAAAAAGTTTTTAATTGGTCATGGAGACGGTCTAGGCCCAGGAGATAAAGGGTATAAGCGCATGAAAAAGGTATTTACATTTCCTTTTTTTAAATGGATGTTCAAATGGTTGCATCCAGACATAGGGGTTCGACTAGGCCACTATCTGTCTGTAAAAAATAAATTAATTTCTGGAGATGACGATGCTAAATTTTTAGGGAATGAAAATGAGTGGCTGGTTTTATACTGCAAACAAAAACTTACCCAGAAGCATTATGATTATTTTGTTTTTGGTCACAGACACTTGCCTTTAGAAATTAAGCTACAAGAAAATAGCACCTATATCAATTTAGGTGATTGGATTGAGTATTTTACTTACGGAGAATTTGATGAAAATACGTTTAACCTTCTAAAATATAAATCATAAAAAAAAAGCGGCAATTGCCGCTTTTTTTAAGAAATATAAAAGAGCAGCTATAAAGCTGCTCTTTTGTATAAATAAACTTAGGCTAATTATTGTGCTTAAAACTGGTAATTGATACCAACCATATAATTTGTTCCTAATTGTCCTAATTGTTGTACTTCTGAAGAATACATGAATCTAGAACCTGCTTGAGAAGTTCCCGTAGAAGCTTTGGTTACATCTGGATACACATCAAAAATATTATTGATGTTCGCATTGAATGTAATTCTGTCCGTTAGTTTATAACCAAGACCTAAATCTGTAGTGATTTTTGCAGACAATTCTTGGTCTGTTCCACTAGCTGGTGCTGTAACAGTAACTTCTCCAAAACGCGTGTTGTTAAGAGAAACATCCCATGCATCACCAATATAATTCAACCCTAAGACCATTTTAGACCTTGGTCTAGAGTTTGTAATTAACCCTTGCTCTTGTCTGTCAAAAATATCATAACCAGCATCAGCAATTGTTTGTGGTGTATTAATCGCATCAATCGTAGTTTTGTTAAAGTTAGCAGCAAAACTTGCATGCAGCTTTCCTTCACCCATTTCTATGTTTCTGTAATTCAAAACAATATCTGCTCCAGTGGTTTTAGTATCTCCTGCATTGATAAATACTTGTACAGCAACAACATTGTTTGCTTGTAAAATTTGCTCTACAGGATTTGTAGTCGTATCATCACCATCAGAACCAATTTGAGAAGAGAATAATACTCTATCATCTACTTGTATTTGGTAAAAATCTACAGAAGCAGAAAAGTTTCTGTCAAATTTATACGTTAATCCAGCAGATAAATTTTTAGAAATTTCGTGCGTTAAACTCGGAACCCCTAAAGCTTGTACTGCAGGATTATCATTTGCTAATGTACCTTGTAACAGAGGCTCAGATGAACCTGCTACAATAATATATTGACTTAAAGTAATGTGAGATTGGTGCAAGGTTGGTGCTCTAAATCCAGTACTGTAAGAAGCTCTTAACGCTCCTTTAGATCCTAATTTATAACGTCCATTTGCTTTCCAAGAAAAATTAGACCCTGCATCTGTAAAGTCTTCATATCTTCCAGCAACCCCTAGTAATAGTTTTTCATTTACATCATAATCTAATTGTGTGTACAATGCTAAATTGTTTCTAGACCACTTTCCAGCTTCGTCAGGCTTAATCCCTGCAAAAGAATCTGAACCTGCACCATAGTATGATAAAGGATTCCCTTCAATCGCTTTGAAGCTCTCTTGTTTGAATTCCATTCCTAAGGCCAAACCTAACGCGTCTGATAATTGACTATTAACGTCAAAATTACCTACAATATTTGTAAAAGCGTATCCTCCTGGATTGAATGTTCTTGGTGACGTTCCATTATCTGCTAAGTAATCTCTATTTACAGAATTATTAACGGTAACATCTACGTCATTTGATCCGTAAGTAACAGAAGCATCTGCATTCCAGCCTTCTGCAATTGGAAATTTCACTCCAATGGCATTGATGTAATCGTTTATTTTTGTTTCAAAAGTTGGTTGATATCCTATAAAATCATTTGGATTTTTAGTGATAAAGTTAGCATCTGCTACATCATTTCTCCAATATGGAGCTCTGTAGTATGCAAAACTTTGACCATCTCTTGTGGTATAACCGTGAAAAGAATATAATGTTGAATTATCTCCAATAGGGTGCTCCATGTTTACAAAAAGATCTTTCTTTTCCATTGCAGGCTGTCCAACCGTCATTCCTGCTCTTGGATTTGCAGCCAACCAAGCAATATCTCTTGGAGTACTTCCTACGTCAGATGCTATACCTGCTCTATTTGTTGTTTCTTGCTTATAATACCCTAAAGTAACATTTACAAAACCACCATCTCCAAAACCGAATGCAGTATTAAAATCAGATGATAAACTAAATCCATCTTGTTCAGAAGTAATTCCTGCTTTGGTCGAAAAAGTAGAATATTCTACATCTTTTTTCAAAATAATATTCATTACACCCGCAATGGCATCAGAACCATAAATTGCAGATGCACCGTCTCTTAAAACCTCAACTCTTTCAATAGCAGCAGTAGGAATACTCTTTAAATCTACTCCAACTTCTCCTTTTCCTGGAGTTCTGTTCAAATACACTTGTGCACTTTGGTTTTTACGTTTTCCGTTTATTAAAACCAAGGTTCTACTTGGTCCTAAACCACGTAAATCTGCTGGATCATAATGCGCTGTTGCATCAGAAATTGCTTGATTCTGAGAGTTAAAAGAAGGAACCTTAAAGGTTAACATCCTGTCCAAAGTAGGCTTCCCACTTTGCACCAATTCTGCAACGTCAATATTGTCTATTGGCACAGGAGAATCTAAAATTGTTCGTGGTTTGTTTCTAGAACCAGTTACAACAACTTCATCTAAAGCATTGTCTTCATTCACGACAATTGTTAAATAAGACGCGTCTGTTACATTTACAGTTTTTGTTTCAAAACCCATAGAAGACACCACTAGACTTGTAGGTAAACTTCCTACCGTAATGGAGAATTCTCCATTATCGCTAGAAACGATCCCGTTAGAAGTGTTTCCTTTTTCTACAATATTCATGTATGGTAATCCTTCACCAGATGAATCTGTTACTTTTCCTTTAATTGTCTGAGCCGCCAGTGTTGATGACAAAAACAATGCAAAAGCAAAAGTTAAAAATTTAAGTACATTTTTTAATTTCATATGTAAATTATTTAGTATTTACTCAAATATTGTGTTTTTTATTTAAAACAACAAGTAAAATTGTTAAAATTTAGATATAAGGGCGCTTTTTTACGGATTTCGCAATTTTTATTCACCCCATGTTTTTCGACAAAAGTCACCATCTTTAACCTTCTTTTAACAAAGTCTTTTTGTTAAAATTGTAGCTTTGTTTAACAAACTTAATATACAGAAAGAATGGATATAGACGTAAGAGCAATAAATGAAAAAATCGAAAGAGAAAGTGCTTTTTTAGATATTCTTACCCTAGAAATGAACAAGGTTATTGTTGGTCAAAAACAAATGATAGAAAGTTTATTAATTGGGCTTTTAGGGAATGGACACATCTTACTGGAAGGAGTCCCAGGACTAGCAAAAACCTTAGCAATTAATACGCTTTCGAAAGCAGTTCAAGGAAGTTTTAGCAGGGTTCAATTCACCCCAGACTTATTGCCTGCAGATGTTGTTGGGACCATGATCTACAACATGAAAGAAAACGATTTTGCGATAAAAAAAGGCCCTATTTTTGCAAACTTTGTATTGGCAGACGAGATCAATAGAGCCCCTGCAAAAGTGCAATCAGCCCTATTGGAAGCAATGCAAGAGCGTCAAATTACAATTGGAGATACTACTTTTAAGCTAGATGAGCCTTTTTTAGTAATGGCGACTCAAAATCCAGTTGAACAAGAAGGAACGTATCCATTACCCGAAGCTCAAGTAGACCGATTTATGTTAAAAGTTGTCATTGACTATCCAAAACTACAGGATGAACAAACCATCATGCGTCAAAATTTATCGGGTGGATTTGCAACAGTAAATCCTGTCGTTTCTGTAGCACAAATTCTAAAAGCAAGAGAAGTTACAAACGAAGTGTATATGGATGAGAAGATTGAAAAATACATTTTAGATATTATTTTTGCAACTCGTTATCCAGAAAAATACAATTTACCACAATTAAAAGATTTAATTGGTTTTGGAGCCTCTCCTCGTGGAAGTATCAATTTAGCGAAAGCTGCAAAATGCTATGCTTTTATTAAAAGAAGAGGCTATGTAATTCCAGAAGATGTTCGGGCTGTAGTCTTTGATGTTTTACGTCACCGTATTGGAATTACTTATGAAGCTGAAGCTGAAAATGTAACATCGGTAGACATTATCAATTCTATCATTAATGAAATTGAAGTTCCATAGAAAATAATCCAAAATACTAACAGGATTTATTAATTAAAACAATGGAAACTAAAGAAATACTTAAAAAAGTTCGTAAAATAGAAATTAAGACAAAACGGTTGTCTAATGATATTTTTGGAGGGGAATACCATTCTTCCTTCAAGGGACGGGGTATGACTTTTTCTGAAGTTAGACAGTATCAGTTTGGAGACGATGTCAGAGCGATCGATTGGAACGTTACCGCACGATATAATGAACCTTATATCAAAGTTTTTGAGGAAGAGCGTGAGCTAACGATGATTTTAATGGCAGATGTTTCGGGTTCTGAACTCTTTGGAACCTCGACACAATTTAAAAAAGAAACCGTAACAGAAATTGCAGCAACATTGGCTTTTTCTGCCACACAAAACAACGATAAAGTAGGTTTGATTTTATTCTCTGATGAAATAGAACTTTTTATCCCTCCAAAAAAAGGGAAAAGTCATGTGTTAAGAATTATCAGAGAACTCATAGAATTCAAGCCAAAAAGTAAAAAAACAAATATTGGGACGGCCTTGAAGTTTTTATCTAGTGTGATAAAAAAAAGAGCCATTGTTTTTATGTTGTCCGATTTCATGGACGATGATTACGAAAAAACTCTAAAAATAACAGGGAAGAAACATGACCTAACAGGGATTAGAGTCTATGACAAATACGATGAAGAGATTCCTAACTTGGGAATGGTGCCCATGTTAGACGCTGAAACCAGTCGTGTTCAATTGGTAAATACCGCTGCTAAATCTGTTAGAATGCGTTATAAAGCAAATGCAACACAAATCAGAGAGTACTATATAAATATGTTCAAAAAAAGTGGAGCAGGTACCATTAATATTAGAGTAGACGAAAGTTACGTGAAAAAATTATTAGGTTATTTTAAACACAAAGGAAAATAGAAACTAGGTTACTTTTACTTATGGGAAAACAGCTTTGCTACATACTATTATTTATTGCCACCTTCAGTTTTGGTCAAAACCCAATGGTGAAGGCTGAAATAGACACTACAAATATTAGAATTGGAGAGCAGTTCAATTTAAAAATTTCTATCAACGAAACCCAAAACGTTATTCTTCCTAAACTTGAAATAAAAGGGTTAGAGGTAATCGATTCAACAAAAACAGACACTGTAAACGATTTTTTAGTCAGAAAATACATTTTAACAGGTTTTGATAGTGGTGCTTTTTACATTCCACAGCAACAAATATTTATAAAAAATCAAGCCTTTTTTACAGATTCTCTTCTGGTAAACGTGGCAACAATTGCAGTAGATACTCTTCAAGTAAAAAAATTCCCTATCAAATCGATTAAAAGTGAACCCTACAGCTTTGATGATTTCAGAATATACGCATACCTTCTGTTAGCCGCGATCCTTATTATAGGGTTTTGGATTTATTGGTTTGTGATACGAAAAAGAAAAGAAAGCGAAGAAGAGGAAACTTATAAGATACTCCCTCCTTATGAGGAAGCGATATACAGGCTAAATGAACTGGATGAAAAACTTTTGTGGCAAAACAATAAAATAAAAGAGTATTACAGTGAATTAACAGAAATTGTACGTGGGTATATAGAGCGTGAACTAAACGTTTCTGCCCTAGAAAATACAACGGATGAAATTCTAGAGATCCTAAAAGAATTTAAGGGCTCTGAAACTATCCAAATCTCAAAAGAAACCTTTAAAAAACTACGAGAATTATTACGTGAAGCTGATTTAGTGAAATTTGCAAAATCAAAACCACTGGCTATAGAAATACAGGAAGATCGAAAAGATGCAGAGGATATTATTAGTAAACTAACTCCAAAACCAATTTTAAAAGAAGATGATGAATTGGAATAATTTTGAATTTTATAACAGTGAGTTTTTATGGTTACTAATTCTCATTCCGATCGTAGCTATTTGGCATTTTTTAATGCGTAAAAAAGATACTGCGACCCTAACGATTCCGAGTATAAAAGGATTTGAAAAAACTTCATTTTTATCAAAATTTAAAGTTTTTTTATATGTATTACGTTTATTTTCGCTAGCAGCAATCATCGTTGCTTTGGCCAGACCAAGGAACGTTTCTGTAAGTAAAAAAACAAAAAGCAATAAAGGAATCGATATTGTCATGGCCATAGATGTTTCTGCAAGCATGTTGGCCAAAGATTTAAAGCCGAATAGACTTGAAGCTTTAAAAAAGGTTGCTGTAGAATTTATTGACCGAAGACCAAACGACAGAATAGGGATTGTTGTGTATGCAGGAGAAAGTTTTACTCAAACTCCAATTACTAGTGATAAAGGAATCGTAAAACGCACCATTTCTGAATTAAAATGGGGACAATTAGAAGGAGGGACTGCAATTGGAATGGGACTGGGATCAGCAGTGAATAGATTGAAAGAAAGTACTGCAAAAAGTAAGGTAATTATTTTATTGACGGATGGGGTAAACAATTCAGGAAATATAGACCCAAGAACCGCAACTGAACTTGCCAAAGAACTAGGAATTAAAACCTACACAATTGGAATAGGAACAAACGGAATGGCGGACTTCCCTTGGAGCAAGGATCCAAGAACAGGTAAGCTACAGTATAGAAAGCAACAAGTTGAAATAGACGAAGATCTATTAAAAGAAATTGCCTCAGAAACGGAGGGGAAATATTTTAGAGCAACAAACAATGCATCATTAAAAGAGATTTATGCTGAAATTGACACCCTCGAAAAAACAAAAATTGAAGAATTTAAATACTATAATTACCAAGAAAAATATAGGTTTTTTGTCTTTTTAGGAATTGGATTTTTATTGCTTGAATTTATTTTAAAAAACACATTATTTAAGAGTTTTATATAAAAATGTACAGAATAGAAGAACCCATTTATTTTTACTTTTTAGCAATCATTCCCGCAATGATTGTTGTATTCCTAATGGTTTTATGGTGGAAAAAACACACCCAAAGTAAATTTTCAGATTTAAATTTACTTCAGAAAATCGCTCCAAATTCATCAAATTTTAAATCGGCTTTGAAAGTGGGGATGTTGCTCATCGGAATTGCTTTTTTAATCATCTCATTGACAAATCCGAAAATGGGAACCAAACTAAAAACCGTAAAAAGAGAAGGAGTTGATGTTGTGTTTGCTTTGGATGTTTCAAAAAGCATGTTGGCTGAAGACATTGCGCCTAACAGACTAGAAAAGGCCAAGCAAATCATTTCAAAAACTATTGACAAACTAGGTTCAGATAGAGTTGGAATTATTATTTATGCAGGGAATTCCTACCCGCTACTACCAATAACTACAGATCATGCAGCCGCAAATATGTTTCTTCAAAATGCAGCTCCAGAAATGGTTTCTAGTCAAGGAACCGCAATTAACGAAGCGTTAGAATTAGCAAAAACATACTACAACAACGATGAGCAAACAAATCGTTTTTTAATCATTATTTCTGACGGAGAGGACCATCAAGAGGAAACAAAACAGATGGCTCAGAATTTAGCGAATGAAGGAGTAAAAATCTTCACAATTGGTATCGGTACAGAAAAAGGTGGCCCAATTCCATTGCGAATAAATGGGTCAATGATTGGATATAAGAAAGATCGAAAAGGTGAAACTGTGATTACAAAACGCACTCCGAAAGTTTTAGAAGGGATTGCGAATGCAGCCAATGGAAAATATATAGATGGAAATGTTACCCAAAAACCTGTAAACATTATTTCAGAAATTATTGCAAATGCAGAAAAAAATGAATTTGAAACAAAACAATTCGCTGATTACAAAGATCAATTTCAATGGTTTTTAGGATTTGGACTGCTTTTTTTGGTTATTGATGTCTTTTTATTTGATAAAAAAACAAAATGGGTGACGAATATTGATTTATTTAATGAAGAAAAAACAAAAAAATAACATGAAGTACCTACAATGTCTTTTTATTCTTTTTTTAATGCTGTTTTCCTCTAAAGAAATTGTAGCGCAAAGAGATTCACTTTCACTTCAGCGCAAAGCAAAAAAGCTGCTTAGACAAGGAAATGAATTGTATGAAAAAAAACAATACACAGATGCTTCTGTTGCATATCAAAAAGCGTTGGGAGCTAATAATAAATATGATAAAGCAACCTATAATTTAGGAAATGCTTTGTATCAAAATAAAAATTTTAAAGAAGCAATTCCTCAATACGAATTAACTGCAGAAACAGCCAAAGATAAATTTACAAAAGCTGCTGCTTTCCATAATATAGGGAATGCAATGATGGACTCTAAAAACTATCAAGGAGCTGTAGATGCTTTTAAAAATTCATTAAGAAAAAATCCCAATGACGATGAAACACGTTATAATTTAGCCGTTGCTCAAAAATTAGTAGAGAAAGAAAATAAAGACAAAGACAAGAATAAAGACAAGAATAAAGATAAGAACAAAGACAAGAACAAGGACAAGAACAAGGACAAAGACAAGAACAAAGACAAGAACAAAGACGAGGAAAAAGACGATAAGGATGGTAAGGGAGACAAAAATAAAGACAAACAAAAACCAAAACCTCAACAAGGAAAAATGACTCCTCAACAAATTAAGCAACTACTAGAAAGCTTGCATAATGAGGAGAAAAAAACGCAAAAGAAAATGAATGCTAAAAAAACAAAGGGGAAAAAAATTCAACAAGAAAAAGACTGGTAATTTAGGAACCTGTATTCAATGAAGATAAAATTTTACATCGCAATATTTATCAGCTTACTTTCGATTACTGTAGTTGCTCAAGAGACTGCTTTAACGGCAAAAGTGAGTAAAAATAAGTTAGGGGTAAACCAGCGCTTAAAAATTGAGTTTACAATAAACAAACAAGGAGGAGACAATTTCTCCCCTCCTAATTTTTCTAACTTTAAAATCGTTGGAGGACCAAGCCAATCAGTAAGTCAATCATGGATTAACGGGAAAGTAACTTTCTCTCAATCATACACCTATATTGTTCAACCAAAAAGAAAAGGAGAATTAATAATTGGAAGTGGAAGTATCGATATTGGGGGCAAAAGCATAAAATCTAAGCCCGTTAAAATCATTGTTTTGGATGCTGTAGAAATTCCAAAAGACCCTAATGACCCTAATTATATTGCGCAACAAAACATTCATTTAGTTGCAGAAATTTCTAAATCTAAACCCTTTGTCGGAGAAGGTGTTTATGTAGAATACAGGCTCTATGTTAGTGAAAACATTAGTGTATATGACACCAGTGTTACCGAGGCTCCTAAATACAATGGGTTTTGGAATCAAAATATTAAAATCAATAGCTTCCCACCAAAAATGGGGAAATACAATGGAGAGGATTACAGGTACATTGTACTACAAAAAGCTTTTTTAATTCCAACAAAAACAGGAAAGCTACAAATAGATCCCATGAAAATGGATATTGTTATTGGAGTGCCAAATGGAAGGGCAGATTTTTTTGGGAATCCAATTACTCAAAATATTAAAAAAGAATTTGCATCGGCAAAAAAAATAATAACTCCTAAGTCGCTTCCTTTAAAAGGAAAACCAGAAAATTTTTCAGGTGCAGTTGGCGCTTTTAAATTTAATGTTGCTCTCAGTAAAAATCTTTTAAAAGCGAACGAAAGTTCTCAGATACAACTTACTGTCAAAGGAAAAGGAAATCTTAAACTATTTGAATTACCAAAAGTCATCACTCCTGTTGAGCTAGAAAAGTATCAGCCAGAAAGAACAGAAAAAATTGGGGTACGTTCGTCGGGAATCTCAGGAAGAGTTTCTGATATATATACGATTGTTCCTCAATACAAAGGAAAGTACAAAATACCAACCATTTCATTTTCTTATTTTAACCCGAAAGAAGAAAAGTACCATACAATTAATACCAACGATCTTTTTGTTGATGTTATTGAAGGAAAAGAATTAAACCCTGTTTTAGAAACAAATACAATTCAAAAACAAACAGTTGTTTCTACTGGTAAAAACTTTAGATACATTCAAACTAAAAGCCAATTAAGACCAAAAGATTCGTCAGATTTTTTTAAGTCTAATTTATTTTATATGCTTCTATTAATTCCTTTATTTACGATTCCAATTGTTATTTTAATCGCAAAAAAGAATGAAAAAAGAAATAATGATTTCATTGGGAGTAGGACAAGAAAAGCGGAGCGTTTAGCAAAAAAATATTTATCCGAAGCTCGAAAACAGCTTGGAAAAAAAGAAGCTTTTTATGAATCTCTGGAGCGAGCTCTTCATAATTATTTAAAAGGAAAGTTGGGAATCGAGACTGCGGACATCAGTGAAGAAAAAATTACGGAACTTTTAGAAAAAAAGGAGGTCCATTCTAATACAATAAATGAATTTATTGAAGTTTTAAAACATTCAGATCTTGCGCGTTATACACCTATAACAAATTCAGAAATGAAGGAAGAGTTTGAAAGAGCAAAAGAGGTTATTGTTCAATTAGACAAACAATTATAAGAATGAAAAAAATAGTCTTTTTATTGTGGATTGTTGCCAATTCAATTGCAGCACAAAATGCAGACAGCTTGTTTGTGAAGGCAAATAACTTCTATAAAAGCGGTGAATTTGAGACTGCAATTGAGAACTATAAAAAAATAGAATCTCAAAATCTCATCTCATCTGAGCTATATTACAATTTGGGTAATTCTTATTATAAGCTCAATAAAGTTGGTCCATCTATTTACTATTATGAAAAAGCCCTATTGTTGAATCCTCTGAATGAAGATGTCAAGAAGAATTTGGTGTTTGCAAAACGTTTGGCTCTAGACAACATTCAAAAGTTGCCTCAAACTTTTTCGCAAAAAATTAATACGGATTATCTCCAAAAGCTTTCCTATGATAAATGGGCTGTTTTGGTTCTTGTGTTTTCAATTGCAGGAAGTATCCTGTTTTTATTATTCTTTTTTGAAGAAACTCCATCAAAAAAAAGACTTTATTTTGTCACTAGTATTGGATGTGTTCTATTTTTTATAAGCGCATTATTGATAACAAACAATCAATATCAATTATCAAAAAACAAAACAGAAGCAATTGTCTTTGCCAATAAAACCGAAGTTAGAAATGCACCTACCCTAAATTCTGAAAAAATATTTACTTTGCATGAAGGCACTAAAATTATTGTGTTAGATATGGTTGATAATTGGAAAAAGATTAAATTAGCAGATGGAAAAATTGGTTGGATTATTGCGTCCGATATAACCCTATTAAAACCCTTTAAATTAAATTGAAATTGATTCAGATTCGCATCGCTATTTTTTTTACATTAATGTTTTCTGGGGCAATCGTAACGCCCGGAATCATCTGCTTGGTTGATGATACCCAAGACATTAATTTTTTTCTTGACATGAATGAAGAAGAAGAGAATAAAGGAAAAGAATCGGAAAAAAATCTAGAAATAAAAATTGACTTTTCAGAAGAATTTAGTGATTATATATTGAGTGGTATTCAGAAAAAAAGAAATATCATTTTTACATCAAAAAACTACACGTCAGAATATTCAAAAATTACGACACCTCCTCCAGAATTGCTTGTGTAGCTTCTTCATTAATCAAAACAAATCAAAAAATTTAATTTTTAAATTACTCTAAAAAACATTTAGAGTAAAATACTTATATCTATGTTTAAATATATTAAAAACGACCTACCAGCGAGTATGGTTGTATTTTTCGTCGCGTTGCCTTTATGTTTAGGGATTGCGTTGGCAAGTGGTGCTCCTCTTTTTTCAGGTTTAATCGCAGGGATTATAGGCGGAATTGTTGTGGGATCTCTTAGTGGTTCTAAAATTGGAGTAAGCGGTCCAGCTGCTGGGCTTGCAGCCATTGTATTGACGGCTATTGGCACTCTTGGGAGTTATGAAAATTTCCTAGTAGCTGTTGTGTTAGGTGGAGTAATTCAATTAATTTTTGGACTCTTAAAAGCCGGAATTATTGGATATTACTTTCCGTCGTCCGTAATCAAAGGAATGCTAACAGGAATTGGAATCATCATTGTTTTGAAACAAATCCCTCATTTTTTTGGATACGATACAGATCCAGAGGGAGATTTTGCTTTCTTTGATGTAGACGGTGAAAACACATTTTCTGAAATTTTTAAAACGATTAATAATATTAGTTTAGGATCTACTATTGTCGGTTTTATTGGTTTAGGGATTCTAATACTTTGGAATAATATCTTGTCAAAAAAAGGGAAAATTTTCAATATAATTCAAGGCCCTTTAGTTGCGGTTGTTGTTGGGATTATATACTATTTTTTCACAGATTCGGAATCTAAATACGGCATTAGTGCCTCTCATTTGGTGAGTGTTCCTGTGCCTGATAATTTTGATTCTTTTGTGAGTCAATTTAGTTTTCCAAATTTTGCCGCAATAACGAACCCAGAAGTATGGGTTATTGCGTTTACCATAGCGTTGGTTGCTAGTTTAGAAACTTTATTGTGTGTTGAAGCTACTGACAAATTAGATCCACATAAAAATGTAACCCCAACGAATAGAGAGTTACTTGCGCAGGGAACAGGAAATGTTATTTCAGGATTAATAGGAGGGCTTCCTATTACTCAGGTAATTGTCAGAAGTTCTGCGAACATTCAGTCTGGTGGGAGAAGTAAATTATCCGCAATAATTCACGGATTCTTTTTATTAATTTCTGTAATTTTAATTCCAAACCTATTAAATAAAATTCCATTGTCAGTATTGGCTGCTATTTTATTAATTGTTGGTTATAAGTTGGCAAAACCAAAACTTTTTAAACAAATGTTCCATTTGGGTTGGAAACAATTTATTCCTTTTACAGTTACTGTTTTAGGAATTGTCTTTACAGATTTGCTGATTGGGATTGGAATGGGTCTGGCGATTGGGATCGTTGTGATTCTTATTAAAAGTTTTCAAAACTCTCATTTTTTACATATTGAAGACCAAAGTAATGGAAAACATAAAATTAAAATGACGCTCGCAGAAGAAGTTACCTTTTTTAATAAAGGAGCTATTTTAAAAGAGTTAGACAGCTTGCCTATTGATACTTTTCTAGAATTGGATGTAAGACAAACTAGGTATTTAGATCATGACATTATAGAAATATTAGAAGACTTTGCTTTCAAAGCAAAAGAAAGAAGTATTGATATAAAAATTATTTCTGAGCGTGGAGTTGTTGAAAATCCAGATAGCTTTATTGAATTTTTTAAACTTAGACCCAAAAAGTCTGCCTAACATAGCATATGAAAAATAAATACAAAATGTTAGTTTTATCAGATTTGAATGAAACAACGAGTTCAACAATAAAAAGCAGCATCAGCTTCGCTAAAATAATAAAGGCCGATATTGACTTTTTCTATGTAAAAAAACCAACAGAGGTTATAGAAAAAGAGAGTCAATTATCTGCCATGAGAACAATTAACAAAGAATATTTTTCTATAGACAAAAAAATTAAAACGCTAATAGAACCAATTTCTAAGGAATACAACACTCCCATTAATCATACGTTTGCCATTGGAAACATAAAAAATGAAATCGTAGATTATCTTGATAAAAACAAGCCTGATATTGTTCTTCTTGGAAGAAGAAAGAATAAAATCATAAACTTTATGGGAGATCGTATTACAGAATTTGTCTTAAAAAAATTCAAAGGACTGATTCTAATTGCAGACGATAAAAACTGTATAGAACCAGATAAAGAGATCTCTTTAGGCGTATTTAATTCGACAAATACAAATTCTGTTTTTGTGAAAAATATTATTGATTCTACTGAAAAACCTTTAAAGTTTTTTAAAATTTTAGAAAATTCAACCACTCTAAAAAAAGAATCTTTTTTGGATGACAAAAAAACAGTCGAATATGTTTTTGAAAGGAACAATAGCATAATAAAAAATATTTCTAACTATCTTTCAAAAAATAATATCAATTTAGTTCTTGTTGAAAGAGATAAAAACAACAAAAACTTAACAGAGTCAAAAATCAAAGATGTAATCAAAAATCTTGATTGCTCACTTATTCTAACACCATAAAAAGAAAATTATGAAAGCACATACTAAAGAAACTCAAGCAGCGATAACTTCAGAAAATGCCTTGAACTTACTAAAGGAAGGAAACTCACGATTTCAAAATAACACTCCTCTCGATAGAGATTTATTGGGTCAAGTATCCGATACGAGTAAAGGACAATATCCATTTGCTACAATTTTAAGCTGTATAGACTCTAGGGTTTCATCAGAAATCATTTTTGATCAAGGAATTGGAGATATTTTTAGCGCAAGAGTCGCAGGTAACTTTGTGAACGAAGACATATTAGGAAGCATGGAGTTTGCTTGTAAATTAGCTGGAACAAAAATTATTGTCGTATTGGGCCATACAGCTTGTGGTGCTGTAAAAGGGGCTTGTGATGATGCTAAACTAGGAAACTTGACCGCTTTAATTAACAAAATAAAACCTGCAGTTGAAGCTGTCAAAGAGCCAAAAGATAGTAGCTTAAGGAATTCAAGTAATATTGAATTTGTAAATACTGTTGCAGAACAAAATGTCCATATGACTATTGATAACATTAGAAACCAGAGTCCGGTTTTAAAAGAAATGGAAGATGACGGAGTAATTAAAATTGTTGGAGCGATGTATAATATACAAGACGGTTCAGTGGTTTTTTACTAATTAAACGTTGTAAATTAATTTAAAAAAAGCCAATCTTTTTCAAGAATTGGCTTTTTTTAATATTGAAATCTTAACTTGTAGGATAAAAACTGAACTCTTTTAAAGGTTTATGAAAAATTTATTCTCAAATATAAAAGGCGATGCTTTTGGTGGAATTACTGCCGGAATAGTAGCCCTACCTCTCGCTTTGGCCTTTGGAGTTTCCTCTGGATTAGGACCAAGCGCCGGTTTATATGGGGCAATTTTCATTAGTTTTTTTGCTGCTCTTTTTGGGGGGACAAATACACAGATTTCAGGACCAACAGCACCAATGACAGCTGTTAGTATGGTTGTGATTGCAGGAATTCTTGCAGCAAATGATGGTAATATTACTCAGGCTTTACCTGCTATTTTAACGGTTTTTTTACTTGCAGGTATCTTTCAAATTGTATTGGGATTAATAGGTTTAGGAAAATATATTAGATACATTCCTTATCCTGTTGTATCCGGTTTTATGACAGCAATAGGGGTCATTATTTTACTAACACAAATCCTACCTTCATTGGGCTATTATCCAAAAGAAGATCTTGAATTTGTGAATAAATTTAAAGCAGAAGCAGAAGAAGTAATCTTAGAAAACATCCTTAAAGAAGAGGCCGGAGAGGGTATTTTAGTCCTAGAAAATTTTAAAGAAACAATTACTAGAGCAGAAAAAATTACTCCAGAAAACATTCTAAAAGAATCTCAAACACTTGCTTCTAAAGAGGCCTCTGGTGCTTTAGGCGCTATTATTGCTTTTCCAAGAGCCATTCAAAATATTCGTTGGTTAGAGCTTTTTTTAGCCTTAGGAACTATTTTAATTATTTATGGGTTTAAACGAATTACTATTAAAATTCCAAGTACACTTGTGGCGTTAATTATCGTCTCCGGAATTGCAGTTGTTTTTAAACTAGACTACAGAACAATCCAAGAAATTCCTGGTGGAATTCCACAAATTAAATGGGAAATTTTCTCAGGCTTTTCTTTTAAAAATACAACGCCCTATATTTTCACAGCTCTAACGCTCGCTCTTCTGGGAGCTATAGACTCTCTTTTAACAAGTGTGGTCGCAGATAACATGACAAAAACGAAACACAGTCCTAATAAAGAACTGGTAGGTCAAGGGATTGGAAACAGCATTGCTGCTTTATTCGGAGGGATCCCGGGAGCAGGAGCAACGATTAGAACGGTCGTTAATATTAATGCTGGAGGAAAAACAAAGCTTTCAGGAATGATTGCTGGGATAATGCTTTTGGTCATAATGCTCGGCTTAGGGCCTATTGCCTCTAAAATTCCTGCTGCTGTTTTGGCGGGGATTTTAATTACTGTTGGAATTGGAGTCATGGATTACAAAGGGTTAAAGGCAATTCCTAGTTTACCAAAAGACATGAAAATTGGACCGTTAAAATTAAGTTCGGAAGTTTTAATTATGATCATTGTATTAGTACTTTCTACTTTTTGGAATCTAGTATATGCCGTTGGAATTGGACTCGTGATTGCATCACTCATGTTTATGAAAAAAATTGGAGATTTAACTGCAGAAGGGTCTAATATCAGAATGTTAAAAGAAGAAGCTTGGCCAGATGAGGATAAATTCCCTGAAAAATTAAAAGAAGAAGTCTTTATCAAACACATTAAAGGTCCTTTGTTTTTTGGATCAACGAGTGATTTTCAACAATTATACCTTCAAATTCCCAATACGGCAAAAACAGTAATTATGCGTTTGGAAAAAATGCAATATATGGACCAATCTGGTTTATATGCAATGGAAGACATGTTACAAGACCTAAAGAAAAAAAATGTAGAAGTAGTGTTTGTAAATCTTCTAAGACAGCCCCGATACATGATGGAAAGGATCGATATTATTCCAGATTTTATTCCTAAAAATCACATTTTCAACTCTTTTGATGAATGTACCAATTGGATCAAACTACAGATAAAAGATACCAAATAAAGAAACTGTTTTGAGGTGGTTTGTTCTTAAAAAAGAACCTCTTAAATAAACACCCTAATTCGTTTCTTGTGGAGTTGTTTTTTCTTCGATTTCTCCATTTATAATTGATGGAAAAAGCATTGGGGCTATTTTTTTTACAGGTCCAAATAAAATAGATTCTTGTAAGGTTTCTTTTTTCATAAATGGAATCGTATCGTTCATCTTCCCAAAGAAAATAAATACAACACTCAAAATTAATCCTATTTTTAAAAGTCCAAACAGGCCTCCAAGTGCTTTGTTTATGATGCCTAAAGAAGCAAAATTAGCAATTCTAGTCAAACCTTTACCAACAAGTGACACCACGACAATGATTACGATAAAAGTAATTGCAAAAGCGACCAAAGAGATATATTCTGTTTTCCAAGCTACCTGTTTTTGTAATAAATCAGAAATTAAATATGAAAAATGAATGGCACCATAAACCCCTCCAATCAACGCTGCTAAAGAAGCCATCTCAACAAACAAACCCTTCATGAAGCCCCTAACAAATCCAAAAAGCAATAAAGCGGTAATTATTATATCAAAAATATTCATAAAATTAATTTTTTCAAACCTACATATTTTTTTTCATAATTTAAAAATGTCAATTGTATCTTTACAGAATATTAAAATAAATAGTATGCAAAAAACAAATTCTCTAAAAGAAAAATGGGAACTATTGGTTGATAAATTAACCCATCAATTTGCCGATGGAGATGAATTAAACATCGATGGTATCATCTATTTAATTGGCGTTCAAGAACTAGGACAAAATCATCGAGAATTTAAAAAGGACGAAAAATTAAACCTCATGCATATTGCAATCTGCAAACTTCTAGAACCCTACGGTTATTACGAATTTGATTATTTTGATAGTGATGGTTGGCCCCATTACAATACAGTCACAGCGCTACCAAACTTAAAGCCTGGAGAACAAACAGTGCTAATGAAAGAAGCAATTATTAATTACTTTGAAGCGCTTTCGTATTTTTAAAATTTTAGGTAACACTCATGTTTCTTATCATTTTTGAAAACAATTTTGGAGACAACCGTTTTACGAACACCCCCAGTTTTTCTTTTGCTCCTGCGATGTATACTTCTTCCTTTTTATGTAGAATTGCTTGTATCATTAATTTAGCAAAACGTTCTGGCTTTATTCCTTTTTTGGTTGCTGTATCCATTTTTTTTTGAGGTGACCCATCACCTGTTAATGCATTTAAGGAAATGTTCGTGTTCACAAAACCGGGACAGACAAGCGTTACTATAATATTATTTTTATACTGTTCTGCTCGTAAGCTATCAAAAAAACCGTGTAAGGCGTGTTTGCTTGCGGCATAGGAAGAACGCAAAGGAGTCCCTATCTTTCCAACAATACTTGTAGTTACAACGAAATGCCCCTTTTTATTTTTTATAAAGTGAGGTAATAAGGCTTTAGATAGAGCAACTGTTCCTAAATAATTTATATCCATTATGCGTTTATCTACAGCTATTTGTGTTTCCTTTGCTAAGGAGCGTTGACTAATCCCTCCATTATTAACCAAAATATCTACTTTATCAAAGAGAGCTATGGCTTTATCTACCTTTTTTTGTATATTTAAGTAGTCTTCTAAATCTAAGGAAAGAATCTTTATTTCAGAAGAATTTTGACATTGCTTTTTGACCAATTCTAATGCTTCTTTATTTCTGGATGATAAAATTAATTTCACCTTTTGTTGAGACAATTCAATCGCTAGAGCCTTTCCAATTCCAGAGGAAGCGCCAGTTATCCAAACAACTTTATTTTTAAAACTCATACTTTTATTTTTAGTATTACGATCTCTTTTCTACCGAATTAATATTATTTTTGGAATATCTCTTAAAAAACCATCTAAAACATTCCCTTAAAAATGAAGAAAATACTCGCTTTTGTCTTTTTAATTTCTTCCTCTATACAGGCACAATATACAATTAATGGAAGTATGTCTCCTGCTGTAAAAAGCGATTGGATCATCTTGTATGAAATTGAAAGCACAAAACTAAACTATGTTCAACACTCAAAAATAAAATTAGACACAATTAATGCTCAAGGAGAGAAAAAAGAAATAGCAACATTTCTATTTGAATTGCCTAAAGACACACGAATAGGTGCATACAGAATCTCGTATGGTATCGGAGAAGGAAGTTTTGTGGATTTTTTTTATAATAAAGAAAATATACATTTTAATTTTGATCCGGAATCTCCAGAGGAATCCATCAGCTTTACCAGTTCTAAGGAGAATCTATTGTATCAAGAATCTATTGCTTTGATTTCCAAAGAGCAACAAAAACTAGATGCAATTCAAAATAAAGTGCTGCAAAACCCGTCATTAAATTTAAACAGCGCATACAAAAAAGCTTTAAATTCATTAAATAGTATTCAAAAAAAATACATTGAAGCCTCAAGAGGCATGTATGTTCATACTTTTATAAAAGCCTTTTTGAAAAAAAATGCACCAAAGATTATAACAACTCCTCAAAAATATCAATCTCATTTAATGACTACTTTTTTTAATCATATCGATTTTTCTGATAAAAAATTGATCAATTCCCCTGTTTTAACAAAGAAGATCATTGAGTATCTTTTTTCAATAAATTATTCTGAAGACACTAAAACACAGAACAACTTGTTTAAAAAATCGATAGATCTTGTTCTGTCCAAAATAACCAACCTTGATTATAAAGAGGAAATTATTGTATTCTTAATTGCTAAATTCGAAATAATTAATGCCTTAAAAATTTTAGATTACTTATTAGAATATCAATACAAAAAATTACCTATTCCACTCCAAAAAGAGGAGTTTTATATTGAAAAAAAGAACCTACTTGCTACTCAGATTGGTCGCATGGCCCCCGATTTTTCATGGAAAGAAAATGGGGAAATAGTTGCCCTTTCAAAATTAAATAAAAGTCAATATTATCTGTTGGTTTTTTGGAGTACAGAATGTTCTCACTGTTTGCGAGAAATTCCTCAATTAGATCAATATTTAGGAATCAATAAAAAAATAACCACAATTGCCATTTCGTTAGAAAAAAATGATTTAAACTGGAAAATCTACAAGAAAAAATTACCGAATTGGCAGCATGTTTTTGGGGAAGGTAAATGGGAAAATAAAATTGTAAAAACCTACAATATAAATGCGACACCAACTTATTTTATTTTAGATTCCACAAAAAATATTATCGCAAAACCCTATGAATTAGAAGATGTAAAAGCTTTTATAGAAAGGCTTTAAAAAGAAACCATTGTGCCAGTATTAATTTTTCGCACAATTAATATAGTTAATTTTGTATTTTTAATTTTTAATTTTTAATAAAATTATGAATCCAAAAAGGTTATTATTCTTTTGTTCAATACTATTTACTTCCTGTAACGTTTCTTATTTTGATAATGAAATTGAGATGAAATGGTCTGGAGATCTCAACATGCCAATTGGTCAAATCAACTATACACTCACAGATTTGTTCCAAGAATTAGACATCAATGATTTTAATGAAGATGCAGAAGGAAATATGTCTTTTAACTACATCGAATCAATCTCTGGAGGTAAAAACACAAGCTATGATGTTGCCATCGAGGACCTTTCCAGTTTTGTAGAAATTGAAAGCCCTTTAACACCTGCTGTTTTTAATGCTGCGGGAGTTAGCTCTCCTCATACAATTGCCACTTCAGAAATAGCCCCCGGAATCCCTAATCCATTAATTATATCTGAAAAAACTACTAGGCAGAAAATAGAGAAATTTGAGTTGACTAAAAATCTTACAGGCGCTTCTTTTATTGACGGCCAATTGATTATTGATATTGCTTCAAACTTTACTGAAGATATTAATGTAACGATAGAAATTCCTTCACTAATTACAAAGTCAGGAAATGAACCCTACCAAACCTCCGAAAAAATTACATCGCTTGGAAAACAACTAAGCATCCCTTTAAAAAACTATACTATTGATTTTACTCAAAATGCTGACAACCTTGAACCAACAACAAACAGTTTTGTGATAAATGTTACCTCAGAATTTGATTTTAAACTTGGTGACACTGTAAAAGATGATGAAAAAATCTCTGTTAAAGCTAATTTAACAGGTGCCGAAACAACTGTTGTTTATGGTGATTTTAAGCAAGATTCTTTTTCCTTTTCTTCACAATCACTAAATCTCGACTTCTTTAATAGTTTTGATCAGGGCGCAATTAAATTTGCCAATCCTAAAATAAAAATAAAAGCCTCAAACGGATATGGTTTTCCTATTGGTATCGATCTTTCAAAGATAAGAGCAGTAAACCAAACAAATACTTTAAATTTGAAATATGACAACGATCAAGGTCCACAAAATACGTTTGTTGTTAGTGGTATAGAAACCTACTCCTCTGAGGTGCCTTCAGTAATTACAGAAATAACCTTGGACAAGACCAACTCTAATGTTTCAGATTTATTCTCTCTAAAGCCTACAGAAATTACTCTTGATGTTATTGGAAATGCCAATCCAATAAACAAGCTCCCAAATTTGAATTTTTTTGCATCAAACAACAAAGGCTTTGAAGCAGAATTAGAAATCGAAGTTCCTTTAGAAGTCAAATTCGAGAACATAGAATTAATAAAAAGTATGGACTTTAATAATGGAGAGGACATCGAGGATCTTGTCAACTTTGTACTCGTTTTAAATACTGAAAACAGCATTCCTTTGAGTGGAAATTTAGAGATTATTTTCCAAAATAATGGGGTTGACTTAAATGTTTCTAAATCGTTTGTAGCATTTGCTGCTGCAGATACTGAATCCAATGGAAAATCTAGTGAATACAAGAAAACATCAACGGAAGTGACGTTTTCAGAAAATGATCTTAAAAAAATCAAAATGGCAACGGCAATTGATATCAAGTGTATTTTGAATAGCCCTGAAGAGAAGAATTCAGTAAAATTATTAGGGATAAATGATCTAATCGTAAACGTTTCAACCAAAGCGAACATAAAACTTTAGTAAAAAAGCACATGAAAATAAATACATTTACGCTGATAGCTATCCTTTTATTTACAATAAATAGCGCCAAAGCTCAAAATACTTTGTCTTTTTACAACTTAGGAGATTATGTTGCACAAACACAAAATGTTTCCGCTGTTTATCTGCCTAAAAATAATTTTACATTAGGGTTACCAGGAATTGGATTTAACGTAAACAACCCTTTTAAATTAAATGAGTTTCTAGTTCAAAACAATACAACAAACAAACTAGAAACTAATTTTGATAATTTATTACTTAATTCTAAAGCATTAAATCAATCAACAATGCAGATAAATGCAAGCCTTTTTATGCTTGCGTTTAAAACAAAAAAAGGATCTATCTCCTTGTTTGCGAATTCAAAACTGGTCAATAACATACAGTATACCGATCAATTCATAAAGGTTGCAGCAAATGGAATTAATGATTTTGATCTAAAAAACAATCAATTAAATACAACAGGTTATCACGAAATAGGGCTTGGTATTACGCAACAATTCTTGAAAGACAAGTTGGCAATTGGTTTGCGTTTAAAATACTTAAACGGATTTGCACATGCTTCTCTTAAAAACAATGCATCTCTTGGATTGGATATTGACGAAACAACGCAGAATTGGAACATAACGGCTGCAAATGCTTCGCTAAGAACATCGGGTCTTTCAAATGAAGATACATCCTATTTTACAAACAATAATGGTTTTGGAATGGATCTTGGAGCAACATATCAAGTGTCTGAAAAATGGTCAGTAGCATTAAGTGTCAACGATATTGGAACGATAAATTGGTCTGAGAACAATACTAGCTACAACATCAAAGACACTGAAGGAACCCTTTATAGCGGGGTAGATTTGAACACAGACGGGAGTATTCAAAATGAAATAGAAAGTGCGATAAATACTGTTTTCAAGGCAACAGAAACCGTTGAGAGCTTCTCCACAAAACTAACGAGTAATACCTATTTTTCTACAAAATATTTCGCCAGTAAAAAAAATGTTTTTACTGCCCTATTTGCAAATAGATCCGTTTTTGGAGCGTCTGTTACAAACTATGCTTTGGGTTATAATAGACTTCACAAAAAGGCCACTTACGGACTTTTGACAAGCATCAATCCTCAAGATAAAAAAGTAAAAATAGGAGGAAATGCAGCGGTTAATATCGGTGCTTTTCAAATGTATGTGGCTACAGATAATTTTTTAAATGCTTTTAAGAACGTAGAAGAAGTTTCACAATCATCACTTTCTCTGGGAATAAACCTTACCTTTTAAAAATACCAAACCCCTCTAAAAATAAAGAAAAGCATCCTTTAGATGTTCAATTTTTGTTTGTTGTTTGTAATGAATAATCGCAATAATATCAAAACGAACCTCAACCTCTAATTCTTTTTGTATGACATAGTTATCAATCGCAGAAAGTAGCCGTTTTATTTTCTTAGGATCCACAAAGTCTTGTGGTTTTCCATAAAAATCAGTCGCTCTTGTCTTTACTTCAACAGCTACTAGAAGCCTGTCTTTTTGAGCAATGATATCTACTTCAGATTTTAAATAACGGTAATTTCTTTCTAAAATTTTATATTGTTTTTTTACTAAAAAATCGATCGCAAGTTGTTCTCCTTTTTTTCCAAGCTCATTGTGGTCTGCCATTGTTACTTTTTAAAAAGGATTGAATAGTTTGTATTGGTTATTGTTAGCTCTAGGGCTCTTCCAAAGATTAAGGCCCTGTTATCTGCTTCATGACCCGCAGGGAAATCAAATAAAACAGGAACCTCTTCTGGAACAACATTTAATATTAATTCCTCGATGGAACTACCCCAGGAGGTGGTGTTTTTCTTTATGTTGCTCATATTCCCCACAAGTATTGCTTTTACATTTTTGAAATAGCCGGCTCGTTTTAGACTTTGTAACATCCTGTCAATAGAATATTTATATTCTCCTATTTCTTCAATAAAGAGAATTTTATGATCGGTGTTTAATTCGCTTACAGAGCCTAACATCGACATTAATATAGAAAGGTTTCCACCAACAAGTTGTCCTTCAAGTACTTTCTCAGTAGTTGAAATTGTGGTTCTATTATAGGGTGATGATGGAATTGAATACGAGAGTTGTTCTCCAAATAAGACCTTCTTAAATGATGAAATTGTTTCGTTTATGCCTGCTGGGTTCTCCTCAAGACTGGTCGCCATCATTCCATGAATTGTTTCAACTCCTAAAGTATGAATGTGACTGTGAAAAGCCGTGATATCAGAATATCCAATAATCCACTTTGGGTGTTTTATAAAATTAGCATAGGATAACCTGTCTATAATTCTAACAGAACCGTATCCTCCTCTTGCCGACCAAATTGCTTTGATATTTGGATTGTCCAAGGCGTTTTGAAAATCTGAAGCTCGTTGCTCATCTGTTCCTGAGAAATGATTGTTTTGGTGAAACGTATGACTGCCTAATACAACTTTCAACCCCCAACTTTCAGCTAATTTAGAAGCTTTTTTAATCGTCGGTTTCCTATTTTTTAAAATTCCTGCAGGAGCAAGAATAGCAATTGTATCGCCAGCTTTTAAATACGCAGGTCTTCTCAATTCCTTCTTTTTTATAGAATCATTTTCTACTTTAACTTGCCCAATTGTTTTATAATTGATCAGTAACAATAAGATGAACAACAGCTTAAAAATAGCCTTTTTACTCATAAAAGATGTTTTTGTAAATGTATCAAATTTCAATCGTTTTTAAAACTCGGTTTTTTGTACTTTTGTCTCACAAAGATTAACCTTTAAAATAAATCAAGGAAAATTCGATGAATACTCCAAAAAGATATACCATTACAGCAGCGCTTCCTTATACAAACGGCCCTATTCATATTGGTCATTTAGCAGGAGTATATGTTCCTTCAGATATTTATGCCCGTTATTTGCGATTAACAGGTAAAGATGTTGCTTACATCTGTGGTTCTGATGAACATGGGGTTGCAATTCCAATGAGAGCGAAAAAAGAAGGGGTATCTCCTCAAGATATTATCGATAAATATCATGGAATTATTAAAAAATCTTTTTCAGATTTTGGAATTTCTTTTGACAATTATGCTCGAACCTCTGATAAAATTCATCATGAGACTGCTTCCGCATTTTTTAATAAATTATACGAAAACGGAGATTTTATAGAAGAAGTTTCTGCGCAATTATACGATGCAGAGGCCAATCAGTTTTTAGCAGATAGATTTGTAGTTGGAACCTGTCCTAAATGCGGATTTGAAGAAAGCTATGGAGATCAGTGCGAGAACTGTGGAACAACACATAACGCAACAGATTTAATCAATCCAAAGTCTGCAATAACAGGTAATATACCTTCATTAAAAGAAACGAAACACTGGTTTCTTCCCCTGGATAAACATGAACGTTTTTTACGAGAATGGATTTTGGAGGGACACAAAAAAGATTGGAAACCGAATGTCTACGGACAGGTTAAAAGCTGGGTAGAAGACGGTTTAAGACCAAGGGCGGTAACCAGAGATTTAGACTGGGGAATCCCTGTTCCTGTAAAGGGGGCAGAGGGAAAAGTTCTTTATGTATGGTTTGATGCTCCTATCGGTTATATCTCATCTACCAAAGAATGGGCGGCCAGAGAGGGAAAAAACTGGGAAGATTATTGGAAAAAAGACGATACTAAATTGGTCCACTTTATAGGAAAGGACAACATTGTCTTTCATTGTATTATTTTCCCAAGCATGTTAAAAGCGCACGGTGATTATATTTTACCAGACAATGTGCCTGCAAATGAATTCTTAAATTTAGAAGGAAATAAATTATCAACTTCAAAAAACTGGGCTGTTTGGTTACATGAATATTTAGAAGAATTTCCAGACCAACAAGACGTGCTTCGCTATACGCTCACAGCAAACGCACCTGAGAGCAAAGACAATGATTTTACTTGGAAAGATTTTCAAGCTAAAAACAACAATGAATTGGTCGCTATTTTTGGAAATTTTATTAATAGAGTGGTTGTTTTAACCAACAAATATTACAACGGAATTGTGCCTACTCCCAATGATTTTTCTGAAATTGATGAAGATGTTTTAGCGGCTGTAAAAGAATTTCCAAATACTATTGGTAAATCTATTGAAAGATACCGTTTTAGAGAAGCTTCTCAAGAATTAATGAATTTAGCAAGACTTGGAAACAAATATCTAGCAGACGAAGAGCCATGGAAAGTGATAAAATTAGATGAAAAACGCGTACAAACCATCCTATATGTTGCATTGCAAATTTCTACCGCTCTAGCGGTCGTTTCTGAGCCTTTTTTACCCTTTACTTCAATCAAGTTAAAAAACATTTTAAATGTTGATGAAAAACTGTCTTGGGCAGCTGTAACTGATGCTCCTATTTTATTACCATCTAATCATCAAATAAGTAAAGCTGAATTGTTATTTTCTAAAATTGAAGACAAAGCTATTGAGGCTCAAATTGAAAAATTGCAAGCAACTAAAATTGCCAATGAACAAGAAAATAAGGCTCTAGAACCACAAAAAGAAACCATAGATTTTGAAGATTTCACCAAACTAGATATTAGGATTGGTACGATTCTAGAAGCAGAAAAAGTGGCTAAAACAAAGAAGCTTTTAAAATTAAAAGTAGATGTTGGTATTGATACAAGAACCATTGTTTCTGGAATTGCCGAAAGCTTTTCTCCAGAAAGTATTATTGGTCAGCAAGTGTCTGTATTGGTAAACTTAGCGCCAAGAAAAATTAGAGGGGTAGAAAGTCAAGGAATGATTTTGATGACAGATACTCCAGATGGTAAGTTGGCCTTTGTTGAACCAGAAAAGACTGTTAAAAACGGACAAGAAGTTAGTTGATGCTAAAGATAGCATTCCATCCTATTTACAAACACGAGCTGCCTGAAGGTCACCGTTTCCCAATGGATAAATATGACCTGTTGCCACAGCAATTAATATATGAAGGAACCTGTACGGAAGAAAATTTCTTTGAACCAGAAATTCCGAATAACAAACATTTCTTTACGGTTCACGATCCAGAATATTTTTTCAATTTATTAAACATTACACTCTCCCAAAAAGAAGCTAGAAAAATTGGGTTCCCACTTTCTGAGGTGCTCGTCGCAAGAGAAATGATCATTGCAGACGGAACGATAAAAGCCTCTAAATTTGCATTAAAAAATGGAATTGCAATGAATATTGCTGGCGGAACTCATCATGCTTTTTCAAGTCATGGAGAAGCTTTTTGTATGTTAAATGACCAAGCAATTGGAGCAAGGTACCTTCAGCAAAAAGGGCTTGCGAAAAAGATTTTAATTGTAGATTTAGATGTACATCAAGGAAATGGAACTGCAGAAATTTTTAAAAA
>ERZ767310.272-NODE-272-length-32301-cov-11.899026_pt1 | contig 32301 bp, 19 predicted proteins | sample MGYA00374954_ERZ767310 | MGnify/ENA primary metagenome ERZ767310 (study PRJEB28948, sample SAMN06267188) | marine metagenome | isolation source: Columbia River Estuary | place: USA:Columbia River Estuary, USA | collected 2013-07-23 ...
AAAAAGAAAATTTAGAAAAACCTAATTTCATTTTTTATTTGGCCGATGATCAAGATCAGTTAGATTATGGTTGTTATGGAAATCCAAAAGTAAGTACTTCTAATGTAGATCAACTAGCCAAAGAAGGGATGAGGTTTACTAACTTTTATACAGCTCAAGCTATTTGTGCTCCAAGTCGTTCTCAAATTTTTACAGGAATTTATCCTGTAAAAAATGGATGCATGGCAAATCATATTGGTGTAAAACCAGATTTAAAAAGTGTAACAGACCGTCTACAAGACGCTGGCTATGAAGTTGTTTTAGCTGGAAAAAGTCATGTGAAACCAAATTCCGTTTTTAATTGGAATCGTTATTTTGGATCAATTAAGCATCGTTATTTACCTCTAGAAAAAATTGATGATTATTTAAAAAACTCAAAAAAACCTTTTTGTTTGTTTATTACTTCAGATTATCCTCATGGTCCCTATCCTAAAACTACAAAATATTCTAAAAAAGATATTTACAAACTTCCTTATCACAAAGGATATGTTAAAAATCATATGCCTGGATATTATAAAAATATAGAAGATGATAATATTCAATTAGGAAAAATTTTAAAAATGGTTGACACCTACGGGCTAAGAAATAACTCTATGTTTATTTATGCATCAGATCATGGTATGTCTGGTAAATGGGGGCTTTCAGAACAAGGTCTTAAAGTACCTTTTATTGTTAGATGGCCTAATCATATTCAACCCAATACTACATCGAATACGCTACTAACCTTTGTAGATGTTTTACCAACTTTTTTAGAAGCATCCGGTTCTTCTATTCCAAAAAATTTAGACGGCAAGAGTTTTTATAAGACTTTAAAAGGGAATGAAAAGGATGTTCATCAATACATATATGGAGTTGCAACTAAGCAAAATATTCGCGCTTGTACTGTTTTTCCTTCAAGAATGGTCAGAGGAGAAAGGTATAAACTGATAAGAAACTACAATGCACTAGAAGTAATGGAGTCGAACTTAGGCGAAAATGAAATTATAAATCAATTTATTAAGATAGGAGCTCAATCATTTCCGAATACACCTTATGAGGAATTATATGATTTAAAAAACGACCCTTACCAATTCAAAAATCTTGCAAATGATAAAAAGTATGCAAAACAAAAGGCACTATTGTCAAAAGAATTGCAAAACTGGATGATATTACAAAATGATTTTTTAATTACAGATAAAATGCCCTTGATAAAACCCACACTTCATCCATTAGACAGACTATCAAAATGGAATGATGTTAGTGAAAGATTACAAGGAAAATTAACTTCGAAGGATTATAAATCTATTCATTATTAAAAATATAAGAATGAAAAACATACACCTTCTATTCATACTTTTTTGCTGTCTTTATATTCAAGCTCAAGAGAAAGCTGAAAAGCCATTAAATATTATTTGGATTAGCTGTGAAGATATTGGCCCAATCCTTAGTACTTATGGAAGTGAAACGATCAATACACCTAACATAGACCGAATAGCTGCTGAGGGTGTAAAATACACCAATGCTTATTCTACAGTAGGTGTCTGCGCACCAAGTCGATTTTCTATTATTACAGGAATGTACCCTGCTAGATTAGGAGCTCACAATATGCGTACAGGAAATCATAATAATTTCAAAGCACCAGAAGATGTTTTCCACAAACTCGACAAAGGAATCCTAGATAAATTTGGAAAAAATGTTCCAGAATATGAAGTTGTAACTCCATCTTATGTGAAACTTTTTCCAGAATACCTGAGAGCAGAAAATTATTATTGTGTAAATGATAATAAATGTGACTATCAATTTAATGCACCATTTACGACTTGGGATGATGTATTTGGGGGTGGTTCATATAAAAATGCTCCAAAAGGGGCACCATTTTTTTATGTGAAAAATTTTTACACAACCCATGAATCAAGAATTTGGCTAAGAAAAGACAAACCTATGACGGTAAATCCCTCTGAAGTACCTATCCCAGATTATTATCCCGATATTCCTGTGGTAAGAAGAGATATTGCTCGAAAATATTCAAACATTGAAGCTCTTGATAAAGAAGTAGGTCAATTATTAAAACAACTAGAGACCGACGGGGTACTGGATAATTCTATAATTTTCTTTTGGAGTGATCATGGAGGGAATCTTTTAAGACAAAAAAGAGCTGTAGGAAATAGTGGTCTTCATGTTCCTCTCTTAATTCGCTATCCAAATGGTTTCCGGGCTGGAGAAGTAGATGATCGTTTAGTCTCTTTAATGGATTTGGGGCCTACTGTGATGTCACTTTTAGGAATAGCACCTCCAGAACATTTGGATGGAAAAGCTTTTGCTGGCGAATACGAACAAGCACCAAGAAAGTTAATTTTTGGCTCTGCAGATAGGTTTGATGAATCGACTGATATGCAAAGATCTGTATTGGATGGTCGCTTCGTATACATTAAAAATTTTATGCCTGAATTACCTTTAATTTATAGAAATAAATACCGAGAGCAAATTCCTATGAATGCAAAATTAATTGCATTAAATCAAGAAAAAAAATTAAAAGGGAATGCTTCATACATATTTATGAATACCAAACCTAAAGAGGAGTTTTATGATTTACAAAACGATCCTTATGAAGTTCACAATCTTGCTGATGACCCTAAATATTCAAAAAAAATTGAAGGATATAGACTAGCGCTCAAAGACTGGCAGTCAGAAATTGGAGATAAAGGTTTTATTCCAGAACATGATTTAATTAAATCTTTTTGGCCTGAAATGAAACAGCCTATTACAGAAAATGTAACTTTTGAAAAAGATAAAACAGGAACTTTAAAATTGAACTCTTCAACTACTGGTGCTTCTATAGGTTATCAAATTGGAGATGGTATAGGGACAAATCATTGGAATCTATATTACAAACCCATAAGGATCGATAAAAATCAAAAGGTTGTTGCTAGAGCTATCCGAATAGGTTACAAGACATCAGAAATTACATCATATTAAACTTACACTAATGAACGAATCAAATTTTTATAAACTAACACTTTTTACTTTTTTTATAGCATTTACTATAATGGGATGTAAAAATAAAGAAAGTGATATATCAGTCGCTAATCTGTCACTTAAAAAACAAAATATTCTTTTTATTTCTATTGATGATTTTAGACCAAAAATTAGTTCATATGGAGAAACAAAAATGATTACTCCAAATATTGATAAACTAGCCTCAGAAGGACTTCAATTTAACAATGCTTATACAAATATTGCCGTTTGTGGTGCTAGTCGGGCAAGTATTATGACTGGGATACGTCCTAGTGAAAAAAGGTTTAATGATTTTTCAACAAGAGCATCAGTAGACACTCCAGATGCAATTCCATTAAATCAAATTTTTAAAGAGAATGGGTATGAAACTATATCTTATGGTAAAATTTATCATCATAAAGATGATTTTCAAGAGTATTGGACTGAAAAAGATGGGGGACAAATACAGTCAGACTTTCAAGATCCAATATCAATTGCTAGAATAGAAAATGCGGAGAGGGGAGAATATGGAAAAAAACAACCAACATTTGAATATCCTGATGTTGATGATTATGCATATAATGATGGAAAAATTACAAAAAGGGCCATCAATAAATTAAAAGCTTTAAAAAATGAAAATAAATCTTTCTTCATGGCAATAGGCTATGTATCTCCTCATTTACCCTTCATTCAACCAAAAAAATACTGGGACATGTATGACCATGATGCTATTAAATTAGCAGATAATTCATTTCAACCTAAAAATTCACCAGACATAGCTATTGAGGCACAACATAACTCTGCTGAAATGAGAAAAAATTATTTAGATATTCCAGAGAATGGACAACTCGATGATAGTCTTGCACGTAATCTAATTCATGGTTATTATGCAAGTGTGACCTATATGGATGCATTAATTGGAGAGTTAATAAAAGAATTAGATGACTTAGGTTTGAGAGAAAATACAACAATTGTATTTTGGAGTGATCATGGTTATTTTTTAGGTGAACATGGTTTTTGGTGCAAGCATAGTACCTTTGAAGAAGCGGTTAAAATACCCTTTATTATTTCTTCACCCAGCCATATTAAAAATAAAACTACTACATCTTTCACTGAATTAGTTGACGTATATCCAACATTGTGCGACATAGCGAATATAAAAGCTCCCTCTTACCTTCAGGGTGAAAGTTTAATTCCTGTTTTAGAAAATCCTTCAACAATTCTTAAAACTGAGGTTTACACGCGCTATAAGCAAGGTGAAGCAGTTATAGATAAAGATTTTTCTTACACAGAATTTTATGAAGGTGAAAAATATTTAGGAAATATGCTGTATGATAATCTTAATGATTATAAACAGAATACAGATATTTCTAAGTTATCCTCGAACAAATTAGTTGTAAAAAAGTATAAAGAAAAGTTAAAAGTAATGCGTGAAAAAGTGAATAAAGATCCTTTTCAGGATTATAAATAAATAATTATGGTAAACATAAAAATATTTCACACTCCTCGAATACCTAAAAAAATAGGATTGGTTTTTTTCTTGTTTTTTACAAGTATCCTGTATTCTCAGAATAATTATTATGTTTCATCTACAAATGGATCTAACTCTAATGATGGTCTCTCAGAATCTTCTCCCTTTTTAACTATTAACAAAGGTATTTCTGAGGTTTCAGAAGGGGGTACTGTTTATGTTATGAATGGAACTTATCGAAATGTTGGTTATGGAACAGTGGACCCCTCTTCAAATACGAATATGAATAATCCTCATGTAGCTACCATTAACAAATCAGGATCTGAGGGTGCATATATTACAATCAAAAACTTGGATGGGCATGAGCCAAAAATAGAATTTGATGGAAGAGGTGGCATTATCATATCAGACTATATGAATTATATTATTATAGAGGGATTTGAAGTTGAAGGACCTGCAGCTAGCATAACCTATGATCAAGCTATCGCAGATCGAGAGTATAAAGTTTTAGCAGCATCTGATGAAAATGATAATATAACCTATAACCACACCTATTTTTCAGGAAAAGGAATTTGGGGAGGTTATAAGGCACACAACAATATAATTATTAAAAATAATAAAGTTTACAATTGCACAGGTTCTGGAATCCGATTTAATGATTCTGATCATATAACCATTGAAAATAATGAGGTTTATAATTGTACTTGGTGGACATCATCAGCATCTAGTGCCATTGTTTACGCAGAGACAATTGCTGAAGATGGAGACAACACTACAGATGTTAAAATGATTATGCGTGGAAATCTAGTGTATAATAATTGGAATCGAATTCCTTTTTATGTTACTCAATTACCTGATAACTCAGGAAATACAAATCCTAACTATGGAACCGCAGATTATAATAATATTTTAGATGGTCAAGGGTTATATGTTACCAGAAGTGACCCAAGCTATATAGGAACCTTTTTGTTTGAGAATAATGTATGTGTAAATAATGGTAAAAATGGAATTAATTTTGATAATTCACTTAGTGCCTCAGCTATTTACCAAAACAATACTCTTTATTACAACGGAGTTCATGAAATTATTCAAGATTTATCTGTAGCCGAGGGTAACCCAGCTCATCGTGGTCAAAAAGTTGGAGGAATTAAAGCAAATAAAGTTCAAAATGCTACTGTAGTAAATAATATTGTGGTTACAAGAGATAATGAATTTTCAGCATTAAGCTTGAATAACATTGATAATCCTAATACTGAAGAACCTACAAACGATGGAATAAAAATAGCAATAAATAATATTTTCTTAAATGGAACCGTTGCCTATCCGGGCAATCAAGAACCTGCAAATTTAATTGATATAAATCCTGAATTTGTTAATGTACCTGCAGTAGTTAACGGAACTATAGATATCAATCAAACTAATTTTAAATTAGCCGAAGGCTCACCAGCTATTGATGCAGGAAACCCAAATTATTCACCTGTAACAGATATTGATGGAGAACCTAGACCAGCAAATATTACAGATGCAATTTCATATAGCAGTTTTGAAAATTCTACAGATGGATGGACACAATTTGGTGCATCAATAGCAATATCGTCTGATGAATCAGTAACAGGAAATAATAGTCTTTTTACAAGTGATAGACAATATAATTATTCAAGCCCAAGACTTTTTCTTGATGGCTTTCTAACTATTGATGAAACTTACACATTTTATGTAAACGTGAAATTAGCAGAAAATGCTACTGGAACCTCAGACATTACAATTAAAAATACTTTAAATGATGTTGTTACCTATACAAATTTACTTGAATCGCCAACTGCAGTTACAGACAATGCGTGGACAGAATTGAGTGGAGATTTTACGTATGGTGGTTCTGATCAAATATTTGTATACATTAAAGGTCCAACTCTAGCTCAGGGCGGTGGAAATTTTTATATCGATGACTTTTCTTTGGTTCCTCAAGGCTCTCCACCTGTAAACTTTAATGACATCAGTGATGTAGTTGACATAGGTGCTTATGAATATTCGTCAACATTATCTTTAGATGACACAAATTCTTCAATACCCCCAGCTATTAAAGCCTATCCAAATCCGGCTACAAATCAAATTACACTTTCAGAAGAATTTGGTAAAGATCAAATTGTAATATTTGATTTACTAGGTAAAAACTATCCAATAAAACTTATAACTAATTTTAATTCCTCAACTAGGATAGATATAAGTAACCTTTCAGATGGTCTTTATTTTTTGAAAATTATAAATGATAAAAGTATTAAATCTATAAAATTTATTAAAGAATGATTTTTAATTATAGGATAAATAAAGTAAAAAAATTGAGTAAAATAATAACCCTAATTATAATTCTTTGCCTATTTAGTAATGGAAATTTAATTACAGTATCAAAAAACAGTTCACTAAGTGAGAAATTTAAAAACTATTTTTTTGTAGGTGCTGCTATAAATAAAGACCAAATTCTTCAGAAGGATGAAAAAGCAAACTCAATTATTAAACAAAACTTTAATACATTATCTCCAGAAAATGTAATGAAGTGGATGTTTATTCAACCAAAACCGAATACATTTTATTTTGATGATTCAGATACATATGTACAATTTGGATTGGACAACAATATGCACATTGTAGGCCATGCATTAATATGGCATTCACAAATTGCTGACTTTATGAATTCTATTAAAGATAGTACTGAAATGATGAAGCATGTTAACAATCACATTAGTACTCTAGTAAATCGATATAAAGGAAAAGTAGATACCTGGGATGTTGTTAACGAGGCTTTAAATGAAGATGGAACCCTAAGAGAATCTATATTTCTAAAGGTTTTAGGAGAAAATTATTTGGAAACTGTTTATAAAATGGCTGAAAAACATGATTCAAATGCCGATTTAGCATACAATGATTATAATCTGTGTGAACCTAAAAAGAGAAAAGGAGCTATTAAACTCATAAAATCACTTCAAAAAAATGGAGCAAAAATTAATAGTGTAGGAATTCAAGCTCACTGGCAATTAATGAGTCCTTCTCTTGAAGAAATTGAAACTAGTATTCTTGCTTTTTCGGAACTCGGTGTAAAAGTAATGTTTACAGAACTTGATATTTCAGTACTCCCAAGCCCCTGGGATCAAAATGGAGCAGAGGTTTCTCAAAATTTTAAGAATTTTGAAGGAGACAAAAAAATGAACCCTTTCCCAAAAAACTTACCAAATTCTATGAAAACAAAGTTAGCAGAACGCTATGAAAATATTTTTAAATTATTTTTAAAGCACAAAGAAAAAATAAGTCGTGTGACTTTTTGGGGCGTAACAGATAAGTTTTCTTGGTTAAATGATTGGCCGATTAAAGGACGTACAAATTATCCATTGTTATTTGACAGAGACTACAAAGAAAAAAAAGCATATCACCGAATTATGAACTTAAATATGCCAAATAATTAAATACAATACCTTACACTTATGACTTCATATTCGCAAAAATTATCTATCAGAGAAAAAGTAGGTTACAGTCTTGGAGATTTAGCTGCAAATTTAGTGTTTCAGACATTAATGACCTATCTCGCTTATTTCTACACCGATATATATGGTTTAGAAGCTAATGATGCAACTGCCATAATGTTTACTGTTGGAACGATCGCTGCCTTTGGATTTAATCCTATTGTAGGTGCTATTGCAGATAGAACAAATTCTAAATGGGGGAAATTTAGACCCTGGATATTGTGGACAGCAATACCATTAGGTATTATTTCTGTTTTAGCATTTAGTACACCAAATTTTGAATATCAAGGCAAAGTAATTTATGCTGTAATTACTTACACATTGTTACTATTGTTATATGCAGGAAGTAACCTACCCTACTCTGCTCTTAGTGGAGTTATTACAGGTGATATGAAAGAAAGAAATAGTATTTCTTCTTATCGATTTGTTGCGGTTATGTTTGCACAATTTTTTGTACAGGTTTTTATGCTACCAATAATTATTTATGCTGGTGATGGAGACAAGGCAATTGGAATAGAAATTGTAATGACGTGGCTAGCTGTTATAGGAACAATTATGTTACTCATTACCTTTATAACTACGAAAGAAAGAATTGTTCCAAAACCCGAGCAAAAGTCTAGTGTAAAAGAAGATTTATTAGATTTAGTAAAAAATAAACCTTGGGTAATTATGTTAATTCTAACAACATTAACATTTATAACTCTAGCAATGAAAGGTGGTTCTTATATTTATTATTTTGAAAATTTTGTAGATGAAAATCACCTTACAAAATTTATAAGTCCAATATTAGATTTCTTGTCTTCTATAGGCATTAACTTTTTTGGAAATGACCCTATATCAGCAGGATTTGGATTATTTAATGCTGGAGGTATTATTTTTATGATTTTTGGTATTGGTTTATCAAAAAATCTTGCAGATAAATATGGAAAGCGAAACGTATTTGGCTTCTTTTTATTTATCTCTACACTTTTTATAATTTTATTTAATTTCCTAGATAAAACCTCTGTTCTACTTATGTTTGCTGCTCAAATTTTACATGGTTTCTTTTACGGAATCACAATTCCTTTATTGTGGGCTATGATTGCTGATGTAGCTGACTATTCTGAATGGAAAAATAATCGTAGAGCTACTGCTATTATTTTTTCAGCGATGATGGTGGGTTTAAAACTGGGACTTACCATAGGAAGTTCATTGGTTGCTAAAATTCTTAGCGTATATGGTTATATTCCTGGTAATGAAAATGTACAAACAGAATTTGCAATACAAGGAACAAAAATGCTAATCAGTATATACCCTGCAATACCTTTTTTAATTGGAGTTTCCTTATTATTCTTCTATGAAATTAATAAAAAAATGGAATTGCAAATTGAATCCGATTTAAAAGCTAGAAGAAACTAAAAATATAAGAAAATGCCCGAAGACAGTATAGAACACATCAATTTTGAAGATTTAAATAATAGAGCCATCTCAAAACCATTAGTTGACCATATCTTCACTGCTGACCCTTCTGCTCATGTTTTTAATGATAAAATTTACATATATCCATCTCATGATATTGATGCTGGAGAAGCATTTGACGATCTTGGAAGTCATTTTGCTATGGAAGACTATCATGTTTTTTCTATGGAAGATATAGAGAGTGAAACTAAAGATCACGGAGTTGCGTTACATGTAGATCATGTTGCATGGGCAAAACAACAAATGTGGGCTCCCGATGCGAATGAAAAAAATGGAATCTATTATTTATTTTTTCCAGCAAAGGATTACGAGGGAGTTTTTAGAATAGGAGTTGCCACAAGTGAATCTCCCGTGGGTCCTTTCTCAGCAAGACCAAAGCCTATTGAAAATAGTTTTTCCATAGATCCTGCAGTTTTCAAAGACGATGACGAAGAATATTATATGTATTTTGGAGGACTTTGGGGTGGTCAATTGCAACGATGGAAAGAAGGAGTATTTAACAATAAACAGCCCAATAGCCCAACGGCTCATATCCCAAAAGACAATGAACCCGCTTTGCTCCCTTTTGTTGCTAAAATGACTGCTGATTTATTTGAATTTGCCGAAGCACCAAAAAAAATTAAAATTCTAGATGAACTTGGAAATTTAATCTTAGCAGGAGACAATAATCGCCGTTTTTTTGAAGCAGCATGGCTGCACAAACATAATGATTTGTATTATTTTTCATATTCAACTGGAGATACCCATTTTATCTGTTATGCCATTGGAGATAATCCATACGGACCCTTTACTTATCAGGGTAAAATTTTAAACCCTGTAGTTGGTTGGACTTCTCACCACTCAATCTGTTCTGTTAAAGGAAAAGATTATTTATTCTATCATGATTCCTCTCTATCAAAAGGAATTACTCATTTAAGATCTATAAAAATGACTGAAATTAAGTATAGAGATGACGGAACTATTGTAACTATTAATCCGTATGGGTAAAAAAAGAAAATACAATTAGTGAATAGTTAACTGAAACTATTGTATTAAAAATTTGTAGGATGTTTTTGAAGAATAAATCTCACCTGGACCTAAAACAACAGATGGAAATTTTTTTTGATTAGGGGAATTAGGATAGTGTTGTGTTTCTAAACAAAATCCTGTCCTTTTTTGATAGTCTCCACTTAAATGATTCCCAGAATAGAATTGTACTCCGGGCTGATCAGAGAATACTTCTAAAAGTCTACCACTTTTTTTATGGTATGCAGAAGCAATCTTTCTTACTCCTTTATTTGGGTTATTTAAGCACCAACAATGATCATATCCTAAACCTAATTTTAGTTGTTTGTTGTCAACGTCAATGTCTTTACCAATAGGTTTAAAAGTCCTAAAGTCAAATGGTGTATTTTCAACTAGATCCATATCACCTGTTGGAATTAAAAACTCATCAATTGGCAACATTTTAGTAGCATTAATTTGTAATTGGTGGTCTAATATATCATTACTGAAACTTCCAGATAAGTTAAAATAAGCGTGGTTTGTTAGATTAATAACAGTTTTTTTATCTGTTTTTGCCTTGTAGACAATTTCTAAGCTATTTTCTGAAGTTAAGGAATAGCTAATTGTAGTATAAAGATTTCCTGGAAACCCTTCTTCCATATCTTTGCTAACGTAATTGAGTGTTAAAGTAACAGAATCTTTATTAGTTTTTGAGGTGGCTTTCCAGATCCTTTTATCAAACCCCATATGACCACCATGTAAATGATTAGGAGGATTGTTTTTAGCTAAAGTGTACAAAACACCCTCTAAGATAAATTTTCCATTAGCGATTCGATTTCCATACCGCCCAATAATAGCACCTAAATAGGAATTGTCATCAATATAGTGTTGAAGCGAGTTATGTCCTAAAGTAATATTCTCTATATGTCCACTTTTATCTGGTGTTTTTATAGCAGTAATAATTCCCCCGAAATTTAAAATTTTCACTTCAACACCTCGTTTATTTTTTAGTGTAAAAGAATAGATAATTTCATCATCGTTAAATTGAGCATATATTTCTTTTTGTATTGTCAATATAATTTTCTTAAAATGTTTTAGAAATTAAAACAACTAAATTTATTCAACTTATAAATTTTTAAAATCTTTGAAAGAATAGCCAAATATCATCGATCATTTGAGAATTTAAAAGTCCATGACCACCATTTTCAACTCTCAGATACCTAATTTCTTTTCCATTGTTACAATCTGTAAAAACATACAGAGTATCTTCTCCTATAGTTTCTATATCTGGTGTTGAGTTACAACTAAAATGATTGGACCACAATTCAGCACTCTCAAGGGCATCTAAAAATAAATGTCCAAACCTTGGACCTCCCCCAATTGGAATTACTGAATCTGCTGCCCCATTAATTTGAAATACAGAAATAGGCTGAGTATTTGATAACAAAGGACTACTTTCCATTAATTGAGAAACTACAGGTGCAATTGCCTTAAAATGAGACGTTTCAATCCCCAATTTATTTACCATTCCTGAACCATTTGAAGTTCCAATTGCATACATTTTATCAAAATCTAAATTATTATAATTTTGTAATTCCTCGATAATTAAATTTACAAAAGCAACATCGTCTGCATTAGACGCTTCTTGTCCTAAATTCCATGATTGAAGAAAGCCTTGAGGATATATTCCAACAAATTCACCACTATTCGTATAACTATTAAGTCTATTCACCCAACTTCTATTAGTTCCTCCATTTCCATGAAAAGCAAAAACAATAGGATAGTTAATAGCTGGATTAATGACACTAGGTGCTTGAATAATTACTGGCCTTATTTGCTCAATACCATCTATAACTTGAGAAATAGTGATCGTTTTTGTAGATAATGAAATATCAATAGGATCAGGATCAGGATCATTCATAGAATCTATACCTTGATCACATGCATAAGCAGAAATAATTAATGAAAAAATAAAGAGTTTAAAATTAATTTTCAAATTCATAAAATTTAAAATTATTTACACAAAATAGTAATTAATTTGACTAGAATTAGGTGAAATATGCTAAAATTCCAATTACTAAGATGATAAGAACTATAGATAATAGTATATCAATTGTATCATAACTATTCTTATGTTCTGCTTTTTGCTCCTCGGTTAGTGTTCCAAACGATAAGCCAATTATTCTTTTATAGTCTGGTGGGCTGAACGCTAAACTAACTGTTATACAAATTATAACAGAAAATAAAAACATAAAAATAGCCATATGTGCAAAATTTATTGTCGCAAAAGCATAAGCTATATTATCTATATTTTCCCCTGACAAAATTTCTTTTTGATAATAAATTTCTGAACCTAACCTTAAAATTAAGAGACCAAGACCCGTTAATAAAGTTGTAATTGCAGCTTCTGAATTAACTCGTTTCCATATAATACCAAGAAGAAATACCGCTGTTACTGGGGGTGCAATGTAAGATTGTACATTTTGTAGATATTGATACATAACCCCTCCTCCAATTTTTTCCATAATTGGAATCCATATAATCCCCAAAACAACAATAAACCCTGTGGCGATTTTACCTGTGTTAATAAGAGTTTTTTCAGATGCATTTGGTTTCAATTTCTTATAAATATCAATCGTGAATATGGTAGAACAAGAATTAAAAACTGATGCAAGCGAACTCATTAAAGCAGCCATTAAACCTCCAGCAACTAATCCTTTTAATCCAACAGGCAACAATGTTTTAACCAACATTGGAAAGGCACGATCTGCTTTTTCAATAGAAAATATTTCAGGATTTTGAATTGATAATGCAAAAGCAATAATTCCTGGAATTAAAAAAATTAAAATGGGCAATAATTTCAAATAAGCTCCAAAAATAGCACCTCTTCTTCCAATTTTAATATTATTTGCTGCGAGTGTTCTTTGAACAATATATTGGTCTGTACACCAATACCATATTCCAACTATTGTTCCACCAAATAAAAGACCGGTCCAAGGAAATTTAGGATCGTTCATCGGTCTCCACATGTTAAAATGATCTGGACTTACAGAAGTAACTGTAGCTCTTAGTTGATTCCAACCACCAACTTCTTGTAATCCCAAATAAGTGATAATTAAAGAGCCTAAAATTAATATGATCGTCTGTAATGTTTCTGTATAGATTACTGCTTTTAAACCTCCTATAACAGTATAAATTCCTGTAAAGATTACAATGCCAATAGCACCGTACCAAAAAGGAATTCCAATCAATTCCGAAACAACAATACCTCCAGCGTATATTGTAACTGACACTTTTGTTAAGACATAAGCTAACAATGAAAATAACGACAGAAACCATCTAGATTTAGCATCAAATCGTTTTTCTAAAAACTCAGGCATGGTAAAAGCGCCACTTCTTATGTAAAAAGGAAGAAATAACCACCCTAACAATAAGACAATCCAAGCGTGTAATTCATAATGAGCCATAGGGGTACCAGATTCAAAACCAGTACCAGCGAGACCTACTACATGTTCAGATCCAATATTAGAAGCAAAAATAGAAGCACCAATAACAAACCAACCTACGTTTCTTCCTGCAAGGAAATAATCTTCAGTATTTTTGTTTTTTTGTAGAAAAACCCAGACTGCAACAGCAATTAGAGCTAAAAAATAGATTCCCAAAACAACCCAATCAAAACTTTCTAGAACAGAGGCGATGTTTCTTATAAGGTAGTTCATTTATAATATCTTCTAAAAATTAAATATATTGATTGATAATGTTTTCAAATAATTCTTGCTTACCACTTTGAAGTATTAATTCACCATTATCTCGAGCAATGTCATATAAATCTGATAACTCAAGCTTCCCTTCTGCAAACGATTTACCTTTTCCAGAGTCAAATGAACTATACCTTTTTGATCTTAATGCACTGTATGAAGAAGACGTTATTATTTTATCTGCAGTAATTAATGCTCTTGCAAAAGTATCTGCCCCTCCAATATGAGCATGAAAAATATCATCCATATCTGTTGAATTTCTCCTAATTTTTGCATCAAAATTAATACCACCTCCTTGCAAACCTCCTGCAGCTAAAAATACCAACATGGCTTCTGTGGTCTCCTGTATATTATTTGGAAATTGATCTGTATCCCATCCGTTTTGATAATCACCTCTATTTGCATCAATACTTCCTAGCATTCCTGCTTTTGCAGCAACAGCTAGTTCATGTTGCATGGTATGTTGAGCTAAAGTAGCGTGATTTACCTCAATATTCATTTTAAAATCTTTTTCTAAACCGTAAGCTTTTAAAAACCCTATAGCGGTTGCAGAATCAAAATCATACTGGTGTTTCATGGGCTCCATAGGTTTTGGCTCAATAAAAAATGTTCCTTTAAATCCTTGAGCTCTTGCATAATCTCTAGCCATGGTTAAAAACTGAGCCATATGATCTAATTCTCGTCCCATATCAGTATTAAGTAAAGACATATAGCCTTCTCTACCTCCCCAAAAAACATAATTTTCACCACCTAATTTAATAGTTGCATCTAATGCTAATTTTACTTGACCTCCTGCTCTTGCAACAACATTAAAATCAGGATTAGTCGAAGCACCATTCATATAACGTGGGTTTGAAAAGCAATTAGCGGTTCCCCACAATAATTTTATACCACTTTCTGATTGTTTCTCTTTTATATAATCTGTGATGATATCTAATCTTTTTTCTGACTGTTCAAAAGTTGCACCTTCTTGAATTAAATCATAGTCATGAAAGCAAAAATAATCGAAACCCATTTTAGTAATAAATTCAAATGCTGCATCTGCCTTATCTTTTGCAGCTTGTATTGGGTCTGAAGATTTATCCCAAGCAAAATTTTGTGTACCTGGACCAAAGGGATCACCTCCTTGACCACAGAATGAATGCCAATAAGCTATTGCAAATTTAAAGTGCTCTCTCATTGTTTTTCCTGCCACTATATGATCTGGATTATAATACTTATAAGCCATTGGGTTATCTGATTCTTTTCCTTCAAATTGAATTTTATTAATTCCTTTAAAATATTCTTTACGTGCCATTTATTTAATTTTTTGTAGTGAGGCTATTAGCGATTTATTTTTATTTTCTTAATGTAAGTTCTAATTCTTTTTTCCAGTTTTTAAAGGCATCTATATAAGGTTGCTTATCTTTAAAAGGCATGTAAGTCATTACATGATCATTGTCCATGATTGATTTTTCAAAAGATTTAAAATCACCTGTGTGTAAATTAGCTGCTCTTGCAGCTCCTATGGCACCGGTTGTATTAAAAATCTCTATTTCTTGTTCTATTAAAGTAGCTACTGTGTTTGCAAATATCTCTGAGCGAAATAAATTATCATTTCCGGCTCTAATAACACTTGCATCGATACCATCTGATTTTAAAATTTCCATTCCATAAACAAAAGAGAAGGCAATTCCTTCAAGAGCTGCTCTACAAATATGTCCTTTGTGATGATTATTTAAATTCATATTAACAATTCGAGTTCCAATTTCCTTATTATTAAGCATGCGTTCTGCGCCATTTCCAAAAGGAATTAAACAAACGCCATCTGATCCCACAGGAATTTCTGAAGCCAAAGTATTCATTTCTTCGTAAGAGCTAAGCGCCAAATTATTTAGTAACCAACGATACTGAATTCCAGCTCCATTAATACACAATAGTTTTCCAATTCTAACAGACGACCCTTTTTGATAATTAACATGTGCAAAATTATTAACTCGTGAACTTTCCTTAACTGAAAGGGTGTTTGTAACAGCATAAACTACTCCTGAAGTTCCACCTGTAGCAGCAACTTCACCAGGGTGAAATACATTAAGAGATAATGCATTATTAGGCTGATCTCCTGCCCTATAATAAATTGGTGTTCCAGCTGCAATCCCACTTTGCTGCTCTCCTTTTTTATCAACTTTTGATTGTTCACCGAAAGTATCAACAATATCAGGAACTAATGACGTATTAATTCCATAACTATCAAATAGAAAATCAGCAATTTTTTGTTTTTTAAAATCCCAAAAAATACCTTCAGATAATCCTGAAATAGTCGTGTTTATTTTATTTGAAAATTTAAATGCTATATAATCCCCAGGTAGCATAAATTTATAAATTTGATTGTAAATTTCTGGTTCGTGTTGTTGAACCCATTTTAATTTTGAGGCAGTGAAATTAGCTGGGGAATTTAATAAATGTGTAGTGCAAACATCTTCTCCTATTTCTTTAAAAGCATTGTTTCCAATATCAACTGCCCTACTGTCACACCAAATAATACTTTTCCTCAAAACCTTACCAGATTTATCAACTAACACTAAACCGTGCATTTGATAAGAAATACCAATACCTTTAATTTGAGTTCTACTTACATTATACTGCTGCTTTAAACGAGCAATCGCGTTACAAGTATGCAACCACCAATCCTCAGGTTTTTGTTCTGCCCAACCGTTTTTTTGAGCAAACATGCTCATTTCTTCGCTAGGTTCTTGAACAACTCCTATAGATTTCCCTGAAGAAATCTCAACCAATGCTGCTTTTACGGAAGAACTACCAATGTCTAGTCCTAAATAATACATAATTCAATGCTTGTTATATATATAATCAAATATATTTTAAAATTAAAAGCATCATTATCAAAAATGAGGCATTAAATAGTAAACTTGAAGCAATATTCTATTAAATAAAATCTAACTTTCTGAAAGTTTTATTTAAAATAGATACGTCATCAACTTCTAACCATTTATCTAATATTGATGCATAAATTGATCTAAAGTCTACTGTGTGAATTAAATCACCATTTTTATCTAAACTTAAAAGGTCTGGAGCATTATTATAAAAGCCTTTCTTTTTTAAATTTTCTCCTATAATATACACATTATTAGCTGCGCCATGATCTGTACCACCTGCACCATTTTGTTGAACACGTCTTCCAAATTCCGAAAAAACAAGAATTAAAGTATCTTTAAAAGTATTATTTTGCTTTAAATCTTTTACAAATACTTCCATAGCAGAACTAAAGGTACTCAATAATCTATCTTGCCTATTAAATTGATTTGCATGAGTATCAAAACCACCCATAGAGGCATAGTATACTTTACTTTCTAAATGAGAATTAATAAATTCTGCTGTAGTTTTTAGTTGTTTACCAAATGGATTTTTGGGGTATTCTAGATTGCTTTTATAAGTTTTGGAAGTTTCATAAATATATTTTGCCGATGATCTTGCTTCAATCATTGTTTTGTATAAATACCCTAAGTTATGTTCGCTTAAATGTTGATCACTTTGATAATTTAACACCTTTTTAAAGTAAGGAGTTTGGGTATTACTAAAGAGGGTTCTTGGGTTTTTTGTGGCAATACCATTCATCGTCTTTCCTTTCATTATCAAAGATAAACTATCATCCAATTCAATTCCAGTATAGGGTATTTTACCGTGTTTTTCAATATATCTACCTAGCCAGCCTGTGTCTAAATATTCGTTAGTATCACTAGCTGTTTGCCAAATATCTGTTGACCTAAAATGAGATCTATTTGGATTAGGATAACCAACGTTATTAATAATTGACAAATAACCTTGATCATAAAGATTTTTTAAAGGTGCTAGACTTTTGTGAAATCCAAGTTCATCAGTAGCCTTGATAAGATTATTTTTTTTAATAGAAATTTGAGGTCTATTTTTATAATAAACATCATTGGTGTATGGAACAATACTATTTAAACCATCATTACCTCCAGATAATTGAATAATTACAAGTTTTTTAAACCCCAAATTATTTATAGACTCACTTTCAATATTTTTAATGAAATTAGGTACAAAAAATAAACCACTAGCTAAACTACTTCGTTTTATAAAATCTCTTCTTTTCATGATATAAATTTAACAAAGTTGATATTCTGGGATAGACATTAATTGGATACAATAATCTTTATTAGAGGTAACTCTCAACTCATCTAATAAGACAGCAGTATCTTTGTCTAGATTTGAAATAATCAATAAATCTCTTAACTCATTAGGTTTGAGGTTTAAATGATTTTTTGTGAAAAAATCCCAATTCTTAATCGTTTTAATATATTTATTTCTTTTTCTTTCTTTATTGTAATATTTATTAAATGAATCCTCAAAAGCTCCTTTTTCTTCTAGATTAATAACGGCATCATTTAAAATTAATGAAGCTAATTTCATCCTAAACATAAGTGTATTAGAATCTATCCAGTTTTTACCACCCTTCCAACCCGAGACATTTTCAGGATATAATAAAACTTGACCCATCATTTTTTGTAAATAATTGAGCTGGTTTTTTTTCGTAAAAGTAACAGGAACAACTCTTCTAATTCCAACTAACAGCTCTACGGGTGATTTTATCTTAACACCTATGTTTTCATCATTATAAAACCATTTAGCATTAAAAATATACATCATTAAATTATTAATATCGTAATCTTTAAAGAATATCGTTGTAATTTCATCTAAATGTCTTGGGTCAACGATAGGGTTAACAAAATACCTGTAAACCTTATCACAAATGAATCTAGCACACTGTTTTTTTTCTAAGATGAGATCTATAATATCATCACCACCAAAATAACCACTCTTATCAAAAAAAGTCTTTACACCCGCATCATGTTGTTTTTTTCTCAATACAAAATCTCCATTCAATTTAAATGACCATCCTGTAAAAGCTCTTGCAGCTTCTTTAATGTCTTGCTCTGTATAATTACCAATACCCAGAGTAAAAAGCTCCATTAATTCTCTGGCAAAATTTTCATTTGGACTTTTTTTCCTGTTTTGCCTGTTGTTAAGATACTTACTCATTGAGGCTTCTTTGGCAATCGTTTTGACAAGTACTCTAAAATTACCTAGGGCATTTTTTCGCAAAGTATTATTAAAATGTTGAATGTGGAAAATATGGTTATCTCTACAAACAAAAACATTTGACCAAAATAAAGTCATTTTCTCTCTAAGGATAGAAGATGGTCCAGTTAATCTTTCTAGCCAAGCATAATTTAAATCTCTTACTTTTCTTTGACTTTTTTGACGAAGTTTTCTATAGGCTTCTTCGCCCATTTCAATTTTTAGAACCTTGGGACTTTTATTTTTTATCAAATTAAATTCCGAAAGATCTAATTGAAGAAGATTTACCTTACTGGCGTCATAAAATAAATCTTTAATAATCTCATTTTTAGATTTAGATTTTAATTGATCTATTTTTTTTACACCAATACCAAAACCTGCTCTCCAATATAAATGCTGAATATGCCTTTGTTTCATTGTTGTATTTAGTATTGTAGACCTTAGAAAGATAAAAAGGTTTAATTATTAATTTTAATTATTTAGTGAAAACCGTTCGGAACCCGACATGATCGGAACCTGAATCTAAGCTAACACCCATTTTTGCTGAAATTCTAAAACTAGCACAATATGAAGCATGACATAAGAAAGAGCCACCTTTCATTACCCGCTCCTCTTGATAAGGATTGGATGGGTTAAACCATTTTTTAGGTCCAGTCGGATTAATTATTTTTTTTGACTTATCCAATTCACTATAATAATTTACATTAAAAAAATCACTTGTTATTTCCCACACATTCCCTAACATATCGTATATACCGATACTATTGGGTTGATAGGACCCTACCTCAGCAATTAGTTCAAAGCCATCAATACTTTCATTTTTTATTGGAAAATTCCCTTGCCAAGTATTTGCATTTTGATTTAAGCTCTCTAGATTATTACCCCAAGTAAAAATAGTTGAGGTATTATTCCCTTGTGCCGCTGATTCCCATTCTGCCTCAGTTGGAAGCCTTCTATTTGCCCAATTACAGTACGCTAATGCATCTTCATAGGCAATATGAACAACAGGGTGATTATACTTCCCCTCAATTGTAGAGTTAGGACCCTCAGGATGTTGCCAGTTTGCTCCAATTTTCCATGTCCACCATTGCTGATAATTATTCATGTTAACAACTGACTTTACATTTTTATTAAAAATTAAACTACCTGGCTGTAAAATTGAATCATGAGGCTTGGGAGTTCCTTCAGGTAATTGTTTTTTTAGCTCATTCCAATCAATTTTTTTTTCTGCTATTGTTATATACCCTGTTGCGTCTACAAAGTTTTTAAATTGCATATTAGTTACCTCTGTTGCATCAATAAAGAAACCATCAACAGTAACTTCATGAGCGGGTTTTTCTCTCGGCATGGCATACATATCTGAAGACTTAGCTCCTTGTATGAATGTTTTTCCTTCTACCCAAATCATTCCTTCTGGAGTTTCAACATCGTCAAAATTGTTAGATTTTGTGTTGTTTTTACATGAAAAAACCAATAACAAAATAATAGAAAAAAATAATGGTAATTTTTGCATAAATTTTTTATAATATTTAAGATATAAATATAACTTTTTTTGTGAGTAGAGATATTATGTTCTATAAATTATCCTCAAATTTTATAGATTTATCCTCAAAAATAATAGTTAATAATTTTAATGAAATCTAACTTTGATATAAGATTTTTTGCTCTCAATTTTTTATGTAATCTTACCACAAAACAAAAAATATTCTTATGAAACAATGCTTATTTTTATTTTTATTTTTATTGAGCATCATTAAAGTTCAGGCGCAAGAAACATCAAAACCTAATATCTTATTTATCGCCATTGACGATTTAAAACCAACTATAGGAAGCTATGGTGATCAACTTGCAATAACACCAAATATTGATGCTATAGCTAAAAATGGAACAACATTTTTAAACAATCATACGCAACAAGCTGTATGTGGACCCTCTAGGGCAAGTTTACTTTCCGGAAAAAGACCAGATTACACTAAGGTTTGGGACTTAAAAACTAAAATGCGTGATAAAAATCCAGATATTTTAACCATTCCTCAATATTTTAAGCAAAATGGATATGAAACCATTGGTGTTGGGAAAATTTATGACCCAAGATGTGTTGATAATGACAGAGATAAACCCTCATGGAGTATCCCTCACATTAAAGAAGGAAATCTTGAATATCCAAGCGGATATTACCAACCTGCACTAGGGTTTTATCAGAATAAAAAAAATTTAACGGTAATTAAAGGCATAAAAAATAAAGCAATAGCAAATAACATAGACAAGAGAAAGATTAATAAATACATTAGAGATCGTTTTAAACCACCTTATGAAATAGGAGATGTGCCTGATGGAGCCTATATTGATGGTGCAATCGCGAATAAGAGTATACAGATATTAGATGAAATAAATACTTCTAAACCATTTTTTCTAGCAGTAGGTTTTAAAAGACCTCATTTACCTTTTGTAGCTCCAAGAAAGTATTGGGAACTGTATGATGAGAATAAAATTAAAATAGCTCCTTATCAAAAAAAATCAAAAAATGCAGTTGATATTGCCTATCATAAAGCAGGTGAAATGCAGAGCTATAAAACCCCAGAAATAATCTATAAATTAAATAAAGATGGTTTACTAGAATTAGATGAAAAGCTTCAAAAAAAACTAATTCATGGCTATTATGCTGCCACTAGTTATATTGATGCCCAAATAGGCAAAATCAACGAAAAATTAAAAGAAAAAGGATTAGATAAAAATACTATTATTGTGATTTGGGGTGATCACGGATGGCATCTTGGAGACCACAGCCTATGGAACAAGCATTCTAATTTTGAACAAGCAACACGTTCACCATTAATTATTTATGATCCAAGAATAAATAAAGGATATAAAATAAATACCCCTACAGAATTTGTAGATTTATTTCCAACATTAAGTGATTTAGCAAATTTAAATATTCCTAAAAACCTAGATGGTCTGAGCCTCAAAGGACAACTAAATGGAGAAGTAACTACTAAAAAAATATACGCAGTAAGTCAATTCCCAAGAGGAAATAAAATGGGGTATAGTTTTAGAACTAATGATTACAGATATACGGTTTGGATTAAAAATAAAAAAAGTTTCGAGCCAATCTTCAAGGAAGATATTCACGCAGAAGAATTATATGATTACAAAAAAGACCCCTTAGAAACTGAAAACAAAATTAGTGCTGAAAGTTACCAGAAAGTAAAAGCAACTTTTCAATTATTAGCCGCTCGTTATTTTAATGACCATGTTGTTAAATCTACAACAGACACTAAAAAATTTGAACCTGTAATTAAATATCAAAATATAAATAAACGTGCACAACGCATTTCAGAATTTATAACTAAAGAAATGAAGTTGACTGATGAAAGAAGTCTACTTTTATTAGAAACTTTATCCGAAAAATACAGCGATAATACATCAAAAATAAAAGGGAAAAACCTTTCTCAAGAAGAAAAAAGAAAGATATATAAAGCTACATTTTTAAAAACAAAAAATAAACTTTTAACAAAATTCTCAAAGAGTGAGGTTGCTCAAATTAATAAATTAGAAAAAAACAAAAAATCATCTACTTTATTAATTGGCGCAACTTTAAATCATAATGAGTTGAATACCATTAAACAAAAACTTTTCTTAAAAGACTTCAACTATTTAACACCCGCTAATGCAGCTAAACAATCAAGAGTTCATCCAAATCCAAATGAATGGAATTGGAAACGAATAGATGATTTTATCGAATTTTCTAAAAAACATAATATAAAGGTTCGTTTACATGGTCCTGTATCACCTCAAGCTTCAAAATGGGCGAAGCAAGATCACAGAACGTCACAAGAATTAGAAAATATTATGATTGAATTTACTACAGCCTTTGCTAAAAGATTTAACAATGAACCAACAGTAAAATGGATGGATGTTGTAAATGAAACCATACTCCCAAGTGGAAAGTGGTTTGGTCCAAAAGAAGGAACTAATAAATGGGAAAATCCATGGTTAAAAATAGGTTTAGATGAAAATGGATATCCAAAATATATCTTAAAATCCTTTGAAATTGCAACTAAATATGCTAAAAATATAAAATTAGTGTACAATCAGAATGCCGGTATGCAGTCAAAATTATGGGATAAACTAAAGAAAACAATACTTTATATAAGGTCTAAGGGGTATCGTGTAGATGGGATTGGTTGGCAAGCTCATATTGGATTGAGTTCCTCTACTAAAGCACTTATTGAAAATACAGACAAAGAACTCAAGAAGCTTTCTAACTTAATTGATTGGGCCCACCAAAATAATCTAGAATTTCACGTAACAGAGTTAGATTATTTTATTAATGACAATAATAAATTGGTTGAAGGTCGAGAAAAACAAGCAAATTTTTACAAAAAACTTATTGAGGTTTTGAAGAAAAAAACAACATCAGGAGTTGTTACTCTAAACCTATGGGATCTTGGAGTACGAACAAAAAAAGGAAAAAAAGGAGCTTTTCAGTCTATTTATGACCTAGACTTTAACCCTACTCCTGCTTATAATATTATCAATAAAGCAATACAAAACGGAAATTAATAATGAACTTAAATCATATAACATCACTCATTTTGTTTTTTTGTCTTACAATGGTATTCACCTCATGTGAAGGAGATAAAAAAATAAATAATCCTAAATACTTAAATCCATTACTATCAATTGATAAGAGGGTTACTGATTTGATGAAAAGAATGACATTAGAGGATAAAGTTTCTCAAATGAACCAGTTTGTTGGCTTAGAACACATGCGATCTGGGAATCCAAACGACGATAAAGCCAATAATGATGCACAAGGATTCTATAAAGACCTATCAATCAATGATGTAACTAAGTTAACAATTGAAGGAAAAATTGGTTCTTTTTTACATGTTTTAACTGCTGAAGAAGCTAATTATTTACAAGAGTTGGCGTTAAAATCACCATTAAAAATTCCGCTATTAATTGGGATAGATGCAATACATGGTAATGCTTTAGTTTCAGGAACTACCGTATACCCCTCACCTATTGGATTAGCATCTACTTGGGATGACAGTTTTTTATATTCAGTAGGAAAACAAACTGCTAAAGAGATGCGAGCTACGGGAAGTCATTGGGCATTTACTCCAAATATTGATATTTTAAGAGACCCTAGATGGGGTCGTGTAGGAGAAACTTTAGGAGAAGACCCTTTTATGGTTGGTAATATGGGTGCTTCTATGATAAATGGATTTCAACAAGGTGATTTTACAGGAACACAAAAAGTAATTGCATGTGCAAAACACTTAATTGGTGGTGGTGAATCTATTAATGGATTAAATGCAGCTCCTGCAGATATTTCTATACGAACGCTTAGAGAAGTTCATTTACCTCCTTATAAAAAAGCAATAGATGCTGGTGTATACTCTATCATGGCTGCACATAACGAATTAAACGGTATTCCGTGTCATATGAACAAATGGTTAATGACAGATATACTAAGAGATGAATTTGGTTTTAATGGCTTTTATGTAAGTGATTGGTTAGATATTGAGCGTATAAATACATTACACCATACTGCCAATAATATGAAAGAAGCTTCCTATTTATCTGTTGATGCTGGAATGGATATGCATATGCATGGGCCAAAATTTACAGAGGCAATTATTGCTTCTGTTAATGAAGGTAAGCTTTCAATAAATCGTGTAAATGATGCATGCCGTAAAATTTTAACAGCGAAATTTAAACTAGGATTATTTGAAAATAGATTTGTTAATTTAGAGAAAAAAGAGGAGCTAATTTTCACGGAAGAACATAAAGCTACCGCTCTAGAATCTGCAAGAAAAGGGATTGTATTACTTAAAAATAATGGAATATTACCCCTGCAAAAAACTACCTCAAAAAAGAACATATTTGTAACAGGTCCAAATGCCAATAACCAATCTATTTTAGGGGATTGGCACGCGGCTCAACCTGATGAAAATGTGACAACTATTTATGAAGGAATTAAAGCGTTGGGGGAAACCAAAGGATACTCCGTAAACTATTTTAATTCAGGTGAAAATATTAGAAAAATTAAAGATTCTAAAATTAAAGAAGCTACTAAGAGAGCAAAAAATGCAGACTTTGCTATTGTTGTCGTAGGAGATAATTCTATGCGTTACAAATGGAAAGATAAAACAGCTGGTGAAAATATGGCTAGAGCATCTTTAGATTTATTTGGAAAGCAATTAGATTTGATTCAAGCAATTGAAAAAACAGGAACACCAGTCATTATTGTTTTGGTAAATGGGAAACCCATTTCAGAACCTTGGCTTCAAAAAAATATTCCAGCTATTATAGAATCTTGGGAACCAGGGAATTTAGGGGGTCAAGCGGTCGCAGAAATAGTATTCGGAGATGTGAACCCAAGTGGTAAATTACCTCTAACTGTTGCAAGGAGTGTTGGTCAATTAAGAATGATTTACAATCATAAACCTTCTGCTTATTTTCATAAATATGCCGATGTGAAAAAAACTCCTTTATACCCATTTGGATATGGCTTAAGTTATACTAATTATAAATATAGTAAGCCTTTATTATCAAATACAACTCTAAATAAAGAGGATAAGATAATAGTTACCACAGAAATCACAAATACAGGTGAAGTTGATGGTGAGGAGATTGCACAACTTTACATTAGAGATAATGTAAGTAGTGTAACTAGACCTGTAAAAGAATTAAAGGGATACCAACGAGTTTTTCTGAAAGCAGGAGAAACAAAAAAAATAAAATTTACAATAAACTCAGAAAGTTTAGCCTTTTATGACATAAACATGAATTATGTTGTAGAACCGGGAACTTTTACCATCATGACTGGTTCTTCTTCAAATGATAAAGATTTAAAAAAGACAATTTTATCAATTAATAAAAAAATTAAATTATAAATGAACTCTCGTAAACTCATCGTATTAAGTCTTGTTTTGGTTTTTTTAAGTTTTAAAACAACTAGAGAAAATGAAGAGAAATATTCTACCTCAAAAAAGAAAAATATTCTCTTTATTATGATAGATGACCTACGTCCAGAACTTAATATTTATGGAGAAAATAAAATCATTAGTCCAAATATCGATGCATTAGCTAAATCTGGAGTAGTTTTTAATAGAGCTTATAGTAATGTTCCTGTTTGTGGTGCTTCAAGAGCTAGTTTGCTTACCGGAATTAGACCTACTTCAAAACGTTTTTTGAGATATAATGCTAGCATCAAAAAAGAAGCTCCAAATGAATTAAACTTAGTTAAACATTTAAAAAATGAGGGCTATACAACGATAAGTAACAATAAAATTACACATTTAAAATACGATATTGAAGAATGGGATGAAGAATGGTATCCATCTTCAAAAAAATGGAGAAATTATATCACTGAGGAAAATATATTATTGGAAAATAATGGCAAACACGGGTACGCTTATGAAAGTCCAGATGTAGATGATGATGCATACAATGATGGTGAAACAGCAAATAAGTCAATTCAAGATTTAAAAAATTTGAAAGCAACTGGAAAACCGTTTTTTCTGGCCGTTGGATTTGTAAAACCACATTTACCTTTTAATGCGCCAAAAAAATATTGGGATTTATATGATTCTAAAAAGATTGAGCTTCCTAAAAACAATCAATTTCAAGCTAATGTACCAAATAGAGCAAGACATTTATGGGGAGAATTACGCTATTATAAAGACATTCCTAAAAAAGGACAGGTATCTAATGAAATGGCAAAAAAGTTAATTCATGGCTATTATGCATCGGTAAGTTATGTTGATGCACAGGTAGGAAAACTCATCAAAGGATTGGACGATCTTGGCATGCGAGAAAACACAACCATAATATTAGTAGGAGATCATGGCTGGAGTTTAATGGAGCACGGTTTGTGGGTTAAACATAGTAATTTTGAAGTAGCACTTCAAGTACCTCTAATTATTAGTGATTCTGATATTCAAAAAAATAAAAAAACAAACTCAATAGCAGAACTGGTAGATTTATATCCTTCAATTTGTGATTTAGCAAATATCTCTAAACCTGCTCACTTGGAAGGAAATTCTTTGACTAATGCGTTGCAAAATCCTTCAAAAGTTTTTAAAAACAAGGCATATGCTCGTTATCAAAAAGGAGAGACATTAATTGCTGATAATTTTTTCTACACTGAGTGGCAAATAAACGATAAAACCGTTGCTAAGATGTTATATGATCACAATACAGATCCTGACGAAAACAGAAATTTGGCTATTGAAGATCGCTATAAAACAGTCACAGATAGCCTAAGTAATATTTTAAATAAAAAAATTAAGAATGAAAAATAGAACTCATAAAGCCATCATTATTTTAACTTCTTTAGTATTTGTAATTACATCCTGTAATTCTGACAAAAAACAACCTATAAAAAAGCCAAATATTATTTATATTATGGCTGATGACTTAACCACACAAGCTATCAGTGCTTATGGCGGTATATATAAAGATATTGCTCCAACGCCTAATATAGATAAAGTTGCAAAGGAAGGTATGCTGTTTCAGGATGTATTGGTAACTAATTCTATTTGTGGACCCAGTAGAGCCGCTATTTTAACGGGTAACTACAGTAATTTAAATGGCTATTACAAAAATGAAAGTGGTGGTAAATTTGATGACTCTAAATGGACTTTCCCACAAGAATTTCAAAAAAACGGCTATAAAACTGCTCTTTTTGGAAAGTGGCATCTAGGAACGGAACCTGTTGGCTTTGATACATTTAAGTATCATAATGCTTCAGGACAACAAGGAAATTATTGGAACCCACTCTATAACGATAATGGTAAAAATGTAAAGGAAAAAGGATATGCAACAAATCTTAGTACTGATTTTGCATTAAATTGGTTAGGAGCTACAGAAATGACAGACAAACCATTTTTAATGGTATTACAATATAAAGCACCTCACAGGCCCTGGCATCCAGACACAAAGTATGAAAAACTTTGGGATGATATAGAAATGCCCTACCCTTCTACCTTTAATGACGACTACAAAGGACGAGAAAAAACTGCTGGTGATACAGAAATGACTATGGAGTATTTTAGCAGAAGAGATATGAAATTAGAGCGTCCAAAAAATCTAAAACGTAAAGAAAGAATTCAATGGGATTTTTACGGAGCCAAAGCAGGAGAAATAGTTCAGCCAAAAGGGATGACAAATGAGGAAGGTAAAAAATGGAGATATCAAAATTATATCAAAGATTATTTAGCATGTGTGAAATCTGTTGATGACAATGTTGGACGTGTCTTAACTTACTTAAAAGAAAATAATTTAGAAGAAAATACCGTCATTGTAGTAACCTCTGATCAAGGCTTTTATTTGGGAGATCATGGTTTTTTTGACAAACGATTTATTTATGAGGAATCTTTGAGAATGCCTTTTATGGTAAAATATCCTGAAAGAATTAAAGCAGGATCTGTTAATGAAGATATTATTACCAATATAGATTTTGCACCTACTTTGCTTGAATTAGCTGGCATAAAAACAACTCAAAAAATGCAGGGAACTAGTTTTGTTCCAGTCTTAGAGGGTAATACCCCAAAAGACTGGCAAGATGCTATGTATTATCACTATTATGAATTCCCGTTTTGGCATCATGTTCAACCTCATTATGGGATTAGAACCCAAAAATATACCCTGGCCCACTTTTATTATAATATTGATGTTTGGGAACTGTATGACTTAGAAAAGGATCCAAATCAAATGAACAACATCTATAATGATCCTAATTACACTTCTACAATTACTGAATTGAAAGCAAAACTAAAAAACTTGATGATAAAGTATGAAAATGATAAAAGTTTAGTTGATTTTAGAAAAATAACAGATACTGATTTTGGGAGAATCGTAGATAATATTAAAGATGAAGAATCTGTTCAAGAAATTTTAAACAAAAAACAATGATACTATTGTCAAGTTTATTTAGGTTTCGCCTCTTTTTGCTTATAATATTCTCATTAATTCTCAATAAAAATAGCTTTAGTCAACAAAATAAAATTATAATTACAGCTGAGAAAGTAGTTTATAAGAAAATAGATTCAACACTTTTAAATCTTCATATTTATAAGCCATTAAACTTTCACAAAGACAGTATTTATAATTGTATCGTATTTTTTCATGGTGGTGGTTGGAATAATGGAAGCCCTAAAATGTTTAAAAGGCAATCTATGTATTTTGCCTCTAGAGGAATGATTGCAATAGCTGCTGAGTATAGAATTAAAAACAAGCATAATACCACACCATTTGAAGCTGTTGAGGATGCAAAATCTGCAATTAGATATGTGAGAGAAAATGCAAAAGAATTAAACATAAATCCAAATATGATCGTTGCAGGAGGTGGTTCTGCCGGTGGTCATTTAGCTGCTGCTTGTGGAAATATTGAAGGTTTAGATAACCCAAAAGAAAACCTAAAAATTAGCTCCGTACCAAATGCGCTAGTATTACTAAACCCTGTAATAGATAACGGTCCTAATGCTTTTGGTTATCAAAGATTTAGAAATCGATATAAAGAAATTTCACCTATTCATAATATTTCAAAGGGTGCACCTCCAACTATAATACTTATTGGCACAAAAGATAAAATTATTCCCGTCAGTACAGTAAAAAACTATCAAACCAATATGAAAACCGTTGGAAGTAGATGTGAATTAGTACTTTATAAAGATGTGGGGCATGCCTTCTTTGCAAAACCCCCTTTAAAATATTTTATAGAAACTACTTTAGAAATAGATTTATTTCTAAATTCTTTATCCTATATATCAGGAAGCCCAACCATTAACAAACAATATTAATATTAACCTTTATTTGTTTTTGGATTATTAGTTGCATGATGCTTCAAAAGTTATAGGTTTTTACTCATAAATATTACTCACAAATTAATTACAATATTAAATTTGAGCAAGGCTAGTGTGTGAATAACATACTTTTTTAAAATATCATGTATTATGAATAAAATTTTAATTTTAATTTTTGCATTTTTTATTTGCAATTATAATTTAGTATCTCAAGAAATTGATGCTTCTGCCACTTCGACTTCAATATCTTTTACAAATGAGGAGGGCTATACAACATCAACACACGTAAATGCTCTTTCTGACTTTGTTGCAACCAGCTCAGGAACAGCAAGACAAGTCATTAATAATGGAGGTGACAATAGTAGTTATCACAGAATCACAGTGAAAACTCAATACCAAAGGCATCAAAAGAATCTTCAATTTACAGGAGCTTCTGGTGATATTCTTACTCTAAAAATTAAGTTTAAAATAAATGGTACTTTGGTTGCAAACAAAGAAGTATTCTCTTTAGGTTTAAAAAGTGTTTTTGATACATCGAACACACAAACGATAGTCACAGATAGTGGTCTAAGAAACGGTGAAGTTTTATCTATTCATAATGATGCTTCAAACCTACTTAACATCAGATATAAAACAAACGCAGCAACAGCAGCGTATGACACAAGCGATTGGAAAGAACTCACCATCAAATATTTTATTGGAGATAATTTAACTAACTCTAGAATTAAAGCCAAACTTGATAACGGAGCCGTATCCTCTGGTTGGGTAAACCAATCTTGGACTTCTCAGTTACTCTATGATGCAATAACTACTGGCTCAGGTGCTTATATGATATTTGCATCAAACACAGCTCTAGGAAGTGACGCATCAGCAAATCATTTATATATTGATCAATATGATTTTACAACCTCTGGAGATAATGGATCAATTTTTCTTGGCGGTGGCTTTGTTGCTTCTACCTCATGGAATACACAGGTTAGTCCTTCAAGTTCAGATAGATTATTTTTATTTGGTAATACTGGAACTTTGAATAATGGATCTTCTGATTTTTCATATGATTATATGTATTTAGATCCTTCTTCTACTTTAAATGTTACCAATGTGAATAGCTTGGTCTTAAATGATCTTGATGTTGATGGAGCGTTAGATATAAAGACTGGAGAAAATAGTGTAACCATAAACAATAACCTAACCATTGATGCTTCTGCAACTGCAAGTATTGCTGATGGGAGTTCGTTATTAGTAAATGAATCTGCTTCAGGAAATTTAACCTACACAAGAACTCTAGCCAGCACAAATTGGTATGGGGTTACATCACCTGTTAATGGCCAAGACATAGATACATTTATTTCAGCTGAAGGTCTTGCACAATCAACTGAAGATTCAGATGTAGGCTTATCACAATCTTATGGGTCTTTTTCAGATACATGGACCTACTATAATTCTAGTTCGAGCAGTTCTGGAAATTTTATTGGAGGTAAAGGATATATTATAAAATTAGTGTCAGCTGGCGATATTAGCTTTACAGGTACTTTTAGAAATTCAGATGTTTCAAGAACACTCGCAACAAGTGGCAATGGTTTTAATTTTATAGGAAACCCATTTACTTCCTACACAGATATAGCTTCTATGCTAACAACAAATACCGGAGTTTTAGATGAAGAAACTATTTGGGTTTGGAATCAAGCTACTGCTAGTTATGACACTAAGGTAACTGCAGATGCCTATAAACTAGCACCAGGTCAAGCCTTTTTTGTCAAATCTGATGGAGTTAGTGGCTCATTGGCACTTAATAAAAGTTTTCAAACACACCATACTTCTGACACTTTTCAAAGAACAGAAAATAGACCTGAACTTTATCTTTCACTTTCAGATGGCTCAGCCTCTAAAGAGGCTAAAATCTATTATATAGATGGAGCCACAACTAGTTTTGATAATGGCTATGACGGAACTTTATTTAATGGGGTTTCTAATCCATTGACAATATACACGCATTTGGTTGCTGATAGTGAAGGAAAGAATTACCAGATACAATCTTTACCACTCAACAACTATGAAAACATGGTGGTTCCTGTAGGGATTAATGCTGAATCTGGAACACCCATTACCATAGACGCATCCACTAATAACTTCCCTTCTGGTATCAACATTTATCTAGAAGACAAACAAGACAATAGTTTTACTTTGTTAGA
>ERZ767310.287-NODE-287-length-31620-cov-5.118296_pt1 | contig 31620 bp, 23 predicted proteins | sample MGYA00374954_ERZ767310 | MGnify/ENA primary metagenome ERZ767310 (study PRJEB28948, sample SAMN06267188) | marine metagenome | isolation source: Columbia River Estuary | place: USA:Columbia River Estuary, USA | collected 2013-07-23 ...
GATACGAGGTCCCTTGGAGGAAAGTACATGAGATGTTATTAAAGGCTGCTTTAATGACTGAAGATTTAGAAAATGAACCAGAGCCGTTTGTATTGCAAAAAGAATTGGGAGATTTTTCAGTTAACTATCAAATCAATGCCTTCTCAAAAAGACCTTTGTACAAAGATTTAATCAACTCACGCTTACATCAAAATATTCAGGATATTTTTAGTGAAGAGGGAATAGAAATATTGTCTCCAAACTATATGGCACAACGCGATGGAAATACGAGTACTGTTCCTTCTGTTTCTGTAAAGAAAGATGAACCTTTAGCGGATTAAGTGAACTTGGCCATAGTCATAGTTGCTTAACTTTTGCCAACTAAATTTTTTGTAGCGCATGCGCCAGTTATACATTCCTATTGGTGCTTTTTTACCATTTATGTTTCCGTCCCAGCCTTGGTCTAAACTGTTAGAAACAAATATTATGGCGCCCCAACGATTCAAAATTTCAAATTCAAATTCCTCGTAATAGCATCCGGAAACGGGCATGAACATGTCGTTACTTTCATCATCATTGGGCGTAAATGAATTTGAAACAAAGATTCTACATTCACATTCTTCGTATGAGATATCTACTGTGTCGTATTTTTCAAAACAGTCGTTGTACGCCTTTAACCAATAGCGACCTGGAGCATTAAATATGGTTCGGTAAGATGACGTCTTTCCGTCATTCCATAAATAGTTAATGCCGTCACCATTAAAAGCATAGGTAATAGATTGTCCTAAACACAAGTTAGTGTCTGGCCCTAAACTCATACTGAAATTTTTCATGACGTCTACTTTTATTTCATCTACAAAGGAACAGTCACCAAGCGTAATTTTAAGGTTATACGTTCCAGGAGCCGTAATGCCAAAAGTACGCTGATTAAAAAATCCAACCCACAGATATTGCGCACTGTCAATAGGAGCAGTAAGCCATAATGTATCGCCTTCGCAAATAGTGGTGTCTGCAGGTAAGTAAAATTCTGGAGTCGGTTTAAATTCTACCCAAACATCTTTTGATACATGGCAGCCCTCCCAAAAGACAGTAAGTCTGTGCATTCCAGGTTTCTCCACTAACAGATTTTGTGTATAACTCGTGTCATTCCAAACATAAACAGCATTTGGGTAATGGTTCGAGTTTAAAAATTTAGAATCGGTAGAGCAAAAAGTCACAGTATCGCCAAGACCAGTTTCTATAATTACCGTGTCCAAAAACATGTATTCTTCTTTATGGCCTTTTCCTAAAATGCTTTCGTTATAAAGTGTCGAATTACAGCCTTCAATAATTCCATTTCGTTTTATCCAAGATCCTTTTGTAGCGTCTTCTCTAGATTTTAATGAAATACAACTGTCGCATTCATTGGCGAGAAGACCGTGATTGAACGTAGCGCTGTATTTGGCATTTACATCTGTAAACCATACACCAAATTGGCCTCTGTTATAAATGCCTGGCTGTGCGTTGATCATGAAATCATAGATGTGAAGCCCTTCAGCAGTTGCTTGAATACTGTCTATTTTAATAGAGTAAAGCCTTTGCATTAAAAGAGCTTTACCACTAAAGTCATTGGTATATAAATGAACAGAAGATAACCCCACAGGAGCGCTCGAAGTTTTATAATGACTTATGTTTCCATTGATGATTGAAGGATTAGCGGTACTGCCAAGAACACTCAAAGCACCAGTAGATTTTGTATCAAAGGGGATGTAGTATTTTGGGCCTGTGATGATTTTTTGACACATGTTCGCTCTGATGCTGTGCTCACTTCTTGAGATATCCCAAAAGCGCATTTCTTCAATTTGGGCATTTAAATAATCGGTTTCTATATTATCCCAACGTCCTAGCAGTAAGTCACCGGTTGGACCTTCAGAACGAAAGTAAACCGACATTACGTTGGAATTAAGATCCGTTTGTTCCACACCATTTACATACATAGAAAGACCAGAGAAATTGTCTACTATCACAGCAATATGATACCACTGGTCTGCGTTCCAGCTGTTTCGATCGCTATATATAGTTGCGTTTTGTGTACCATCTCCAACGCGAAATGCGAGTTTGCCTGGCTGAGCTCCTTGGCTTCCTTCAAAAAACAAAGCAAATTCTTCAACTCCAATAAACTGCATACCGTCAATGTCTCGAACCAAAATTGGCTGTACTGCGCCAGATCCATTTATATTGGCAGCTGGTTTAATCCAGAATTCAATGGTTTCAATAGCTTTCAGCATCTCACCCATTTTAACGTAAGTGTTGATACCTTTAAAACTGTAAGCGTTCCCTTGTGTTTGGGAATTAACTTGGAAAGAAAACAGCAGAAAGGTAAAAATGGAGATGAGGTGTTTCACAAAACTAAGTTACGCTTATACAACGACCCTGTTTCTATTGCTTATTTAACGTGTTTATTTCGGGAGCTAACCCAGCTTTTAAGTAAGGGATTGAAATACTTAAAACTCTATTTAAGTCACATGCTCCGTCAGCTTACTCAAATCTAAACGATGCAAGAATTAATTTGCTCTATAAATTTCATAAAATTCATGAGTTCGGCAGAAGATAACTCACCAGACGTGGAAACTACATTTCAGCTAATCTATGGCCGCTACCTCGATTGTTGAATGAAATTTTTGAGTTCTTCCAAAAAGGAAGAAATGTTGAAAAAGCTTGTTTTCTATTGATTTAATCAAACGGCTACTGAGCTCCTGTTTTAGAATGGACACTTCTGACTCTTCGCCTAAAGCTCCGCAAGGAAGAATCCTTATTACAGGTTATATTTTACCTTTCAGGTAAGCTATTCGTCTCTGCTCGCCCAACTTTTCTATAGCGTAGCGCAACATGGTTCTCGGCATTTTATGGTAATGCTTTATTAGAAAATATTCTTCTGCTTCAGGGCTTCTTTTACCCATCTCTTTTAACATCCAGCCAACAGCTTTATGAATAAGGTCGTGTGGGTGCTCCAAAAGCATTTCAGCGATTTTATAGGTTTCCTCAAATTGGTTATTGCGAATAAATTCATAGGTGGCAACTATGGCAATGCGTTCTTGCCAAAGATCACCAGAGGTAGCTAAATTGTATAAAACGGTTTTATCTTTATCTAAAAGCCATTTGCCCAAAATTTTATCGGCACTAGAATCAACAAGATCCCAGTTGTTAATGCCCACTAAATTGTTGAGGTAAATATTGACCCAATGTTCTTTTTGTTCGCCTTTTGCTTTATTAAATTTCTCAACTAACATAAAGACAGCAGATAAACGCACTTCATGAATTGGGTCGTTTAAGAGTTTAACGAGTTCTGTTTCACTTATATCAGCCCAAAACTTTTTTGCTACTTTTCTTTGATTCGGAACCGAAACGCCTAAAAACTGATCTCCTTCACCATAACCACCCGATTGAGTCTGGAAAAATTTTGGAGCTTTTTCAGCTTTATCAAAGTCGTGATAGCTTTCTAAACAGTGTTTAATGTTTGTAATTGTCTTCAAACGGATGGATTTAGAATAAAGTTACTATCAAATCTAGATTATTTTGAATAAGAAATTAAAAGAACTTATCAACCATAAAAAAAGGCGCTGAAACCAGCACCTTTCTTTTATTCAAGACAGCTAGTGCTTGAATTTAGAATGAAAATCCAAATGCAATAGACCCAATTTGATAATCAGGCGTAGCCTTATCCGATCTAAAGAACTCACTTAGGTCGTATTTGCCTGTAATCTTAAATGCGTTGAAACCAATTTGTGCTAAAACTCCATATCTCCATGTGTTCATGTAAAAATTATTTCGAGTTCTTTCTTTTATTGGATCGTTGTTAAAGTCATCGTAAATCAAATTTCTTTTTTGTGCAATGCGGACGCCACCATAGCCACCCACCCCAAAGTTAAACGCGTTGTCCATGCCTTTTTTACTAAAATCTAAAATCATCATGACAGGTGCATCTATATAGGTTGCGTTGTAACTGCTAAAAGCAACGTTTGTAATATTTGGATTGATGTCTTTGGCGGGCAAAAAAGCAGCCCCATCTTCTGGTAATGCAACTTTGGTAAGTATGTTATCTCCTTTTAACCTAAAGTGATGCCAGTTGAACTGAAGTCCATAACGCACATAGAATTTAGAATTGTCGTTCCCAACCCTTGTTTTACCGGCTCCACCCAATGTGAACACCGTAGACTGCCATGGTCTTAATTCGCCACCTACTCCATCTATGTTTTTAACCATAGCGTCTCCAGAAATCATATTGTTCCAACCAAAGTGAATGTCTCCTTGACCTTCAGTCCTTGCCTGTTTATTGCGTCTTCTTATTTTGTATTCGATTCTGCTTTGTTCCCCACCTTCTTCTATTTCTATTCCATCTGGTGTTATTCTTATTGTGGTGCCGTCTTCTATCTCGGGTTTTGGCATACTTGGCGGCGGTGGCATTGGTGGTGGAAGTTTACCGTCTCTTTTTTCTGCATCTTCTTCCCATTGCTCAGCCCAGCTTTCCCAACTATCGCTATACTCATCGGCCCATTTTTCCCACCTTTCACCGTATTCATCGGCCCATTCTTCGTATTTCTCGCTGTATTCTTCACTCCATTCTTCCATGGTCTCAGAAAGCTCTTCCATTTTTATTTCAAAACGTTCCACTTCCATTTCCATGCGAGCCTCATATTGCTCTTCTGAGATCTCACCGTCTTCGTATTGCTTGTTTAAGGCGGCCACACGTTCGTTAAAATCGGCAGTAATTCTCTTGGTCTCAATGTTTAAGTAGTTTACCATTCCATTGATGTCTGTGGTAGATAACTTGTTGATATCATCGGTTAAGATGATAACTTCGTTGCCATTCATGTTAAAGCGCAAGGTGTCCTTTTGTGCTGTTGCACTAATGCCGATAGCAATCCCTGCGGCAATGAGCAGATTTTTCATGTTTTTAGTTTTCATAATTTCTTTTAATTGATCAGTCTTTTAGGGATTTTTCAAACTTGAATTTTGGGAGAGAAACATTGGGAAGTGGTGGGCTTTCCAATTTTTTTCTGTTTGTAATATTCTCCCATTGGGCTGCAGTATAACCCTTCAATTGTTCTTTGTAATTGTCTTCCTCAGCTGCCTGCTGAGGCTTTAAATACTTATCTGTATTAGCTATGCTAATGCCGTATTTTTTCTTCTTTCTTTTCTCTAAAGTGATGTCTTCAATTTCGAACAATGTTGTTTCGCTGAACTCAGATTCATCACCGACATAGTCAGCTAAAGCAACTCTCTTTTTATTTAAGCTTGTATGTTTTGCTATAGTTTGCTTCTGGTCTTCTTGCGCCATTACCGGGATGCTGTTTTCGCTTCCTGGAACTGTGCCTGATGGCTGAACAGATTTTGGTCTTATTTGGTTAGAAATGTCACTCTGATCTTGAATCTGCTCAAAATACTCTTGATGAACGGGCTTGCTGCTATTCGGCTTCAACAACACGTAACTAAAAATGGCCAAGATGATAGTGAACGAAGCGGCAATTGAAAGAAATAAGCCCCAAGGTTTATGTTTATCTTCTAAATGGTGCTCAATTTTCCTCCAAACTTCAGCAGAAGGTTCAATAGCAATGTTTGCTAGCTTATCACTAAAAAATTGATCTACAGGATGCTCTTTCATGATTTGTGTAGTAAGTTTAAACCTGAAATTCTCTGCTGTAACATATTACGAGCTTTACTCAACTGAGACTTACTCGTTCCTTCAGAAACACCTAATAATTCGGCAATTTCTTTATGAGGATATCCCTCTATAGCGTATAAATTAAAAACTGTTTTGTAGCCGATTGGCAATTCATCAATAAGACTTAATATTTCTTGAGCATCATTTTGCTCGTTTAGTTCTTCATGTCCATAATCATACCAATCTTGATCTGTTTCAACGAAAAGATTTTTCTTGTATCTGATGTAATTTATGGCTTCGTTCACTATTATTTTTCTTATCCAACCTTCAAAACTGCCTTTGCCCTCGTATTGATCGATGCTTTTGAAAACTTTGATAAAACCGTTGGAAAGAATCTCTTCAGCTTCTTCCGTAGATCTTGTATATCGTCTGCTTACCCCCAACATCTTTCTCGCAAATTTCTTGTACAACTCGTGCTGAGACTTACGGTCTCCTTTTTTGCATTTTTTAATGAGTTGTTCTTCACTCGGTATTAACCGTATTAATTTCACGTTCTGGCTGACTTGTATTAGTAAGACACTATTTAATGGGGTGAGGGTTGCCTCAGGATTAAAAAAAATAAAAAACTTTCATTGCAATTTAACTAAGTTCTTGTAAATGCCTTTAAACATTGAGGTTTCAGTTTAATAATTTTTAATCTTTAGTTTGGGAAAAGTCTGTTTTTTAGGCGTCTTCAAAACTCAAAAGTTATCTATCTTCGCTCACTTGATTAAAAATTTAACAAGCAACTATGGGATGTAGTGGATGCAGTACTGGGGTAGGTGTACCTAAGGGCTGCGGCAGTAATGGAAATTGCGGTACTTCTGGTTGCGATAAACTTGAAGTTTTTGATTGGCTTGCCAATATGGAACTCCCGAGTGGACAAGAAAAGTTCAACTGGGTTGAGGTCCGATTTAAAAACGGAAGAAAAGAATATTTTAAAAATATAAATGGACTAACACTAACAATGAGCTCGATGGTGGCTGTAGAATCTAGCCCCGGACACGATATTGGTATTGTTAGTTTAACAGGAGAATTGGTGAAGGCTCAGATGAGCAGAAGAAAACAAGATCCAAACTCTGAAACGTTCAAAAAAGTTTATCGTGTAGCAACGCAGAGAGATATAGATAAGTGGCGTGAGGTTCAGGCGAAAGAAACTGAAACCATGTTTAAGTCTAGAGAAATTGCTCAACGTTTAGATCTTAAAATGAAGATTAGCGATGTTGAATACCAAGGCGATGGAGCAAAAGCAATATTCTATTATACCGCAGAAGAACGCGTAGATTTTAGACAATTAATAAAAGATTTGGCGAGTTCATTTAGCATGCGTGTTGAAATGCGCCAGATTGGGACAAGACAAGAAGCTGGTAGATTAGGAGGAATAGGCTCTTGTGGAAGAGAGCTATGTTGCACAACTTGGCTCACAGACTTTCGTTCTGTCAATACTTCGGCAGCGCGTTATCAGCAACTTTCGTTGAACCCAAGCAAACTAGCAGGACAATGTGGTAAATTAAAGTGTTGTTTGAATTTTGAGCTTGATTCGTACTTGGATAGCTTAAAAGCCTTTCCAAATACGGACACGATTTTATATACCAAAAAAGGAAATGCTCGTTTTATAAAAATGGACATCTTCAAGCAGATCATGTGGTACGCTTACATGGATCAACCATCTTCGTGGATTGAATTAAAAGTTGAGCGCGTTCAAGAGATAATTGAATTCAACAAGGATAAGGAGAAGAATAATCCGGAATCGCTTGAATTTGTTGCTGAGAAAGACAATAGGGTACTCGAAATAGCACCTGCTTATGAAAATGTAGTTGGTCAAGACAGTATCACACGTTTCGATCAAAAGAAGCAGAACCAACGGAGAAAGAAGCGCAATCCAAATCAACGTAATCCAAAAGCTAAATCCGATGGAAATCAAAGAGCTACTGTTGAAAGGACTCAGCAAAAGCCAAGGCCAAAGCCAAACCGTAGACCTGCTGCGGCAGCTAAGGATAAAGAGGCTGGTGGTAGTGCAGGAAACGGTGGTGAAGGAGCTAAGAAAAGAAGCAACAATAACAAAAGGAGAAATTACAGACGTGGTAAGAAAGGTCCTGAGGATAAGTAGTGTTTTTTCATTGCTAATTTTGTTTGCATCGTGCACTGGCAATAAAGTCTTTGACGAGTATAAACAAATGAATACATTAGGATGGCATTCAGACAGTATTGCCAATTTTAACGTTAATGTGACCGACACTTTAGACGACTATGCCGTGTATATCAAGTTGCGTCATGATCATAATTATCCTTTTAAAAACATTTGGTTTTTTAGAACAATCACTTCAGAAAGAGGTGTGGAGTATGCTGACACCATTAATTACGTTTTGGCCGATGATATGGGGAAATGGCTTGGAAAAGGTATTGGAGATAAAAAATTGGTAACAATGCCTTTAAGGACTCAAGCGTTAAGGTTTAATAAACCAGGCGAATATGAGTTCGGTATTCAACATGGAATGCGAGATACTGTTCTCTCTGGAATTCTGGAAATTGGACTAGAAGTATTCTCAAGAAATATTGCAGACAGCAATGGCAAAGAAGAAAACTAAAAAGAAAGATAACGACTTTAGGAAATTCGTCAAGTGGTTTTGGATGGCCCTTTTTGCTGTGCCATTGGGAATTGTGTTTGTCATGCTAATTACTTGGCTTGGGGCTTTTGGAGCACTTCCCTCTATCAGCGAAATAGCCGACCCTCCTACCAAACTGGCTTCAGAGATTGTAAGCTATGACGGCAAGATCCTCGGAAAATTTTTTAATAAAAATAGGACTAACGTAGAGTTTGATGATTTATCGCCTCATTTGATAAACGCCCTTGTTTCTACAGAAGACGAAAGGTTTTATAATCACTCTGGTATTGATGTAAAGCGATTGGTTATTGCCGTGGCCTTTATGGGGTCTCGAGGAGGTGCTAGTACAATTACGCAGCAACTTGCGAAGAATCAATTTGAACATCGCGCAATGACTATTGCCGAGCGTCTTGGTCAAAAATTACAAGAATGGATTATTGCAGCTCAGCTGGAACGTCAGTTTACAAAAGATGAAATAATAACCCTGTATTATAACCAATTCGACTTTTTAAATTTAGCCGTTGGAATTAAAAGTGCATCGAAAATTTATTTCAATTCAACTCCAGATAGTCTGAGAATTGAACAGGCGGCAATGCTAGTGGGTATGTGTAAAAATCCAAACTATTACAACCCATTGCGGGAATCAAAAAAAGAACGCACCCTTGGAAGAAGAAATCAGGTGTTCATACAAATGCAACGCAACAATGTTCTTTCTCAAGCGGAAGTAGATTCGCTCAGTCAATTACCATTAGGGCTTGATGTTAGCCGTGCTGGACATGATAAAGGGACGGCTCAGTATTTCAGAGAATACCTAAGATCTTTTATGAAGGATTGGATTAAAGAAAATCCAAAGTCGGACGGTTCGGAATACAACCTTTACAGCGATGGCCTTAAAATTCACGTAACCATAGATTCTCGAATGCAAGAATATGCAGAAGAAGCTATGCGCGAACACATGAGCAACTTACAGAGTATTTTCTTTAAGGTGGAAGAAGGTAGAAAGCACGCTCCATTCCATTTTAAATCAGCATCAGATTACACAAAACAAATACCTCGAATTCTAAATCAAGCGAAAAAGAGATCTGAGCGATACAAGAAAATGAAGTCAAATGGCTCTTCAGATTCTGAGATCAACAAAGCTTTTGATACTCCAGTTGAAATGACAGTTTTCAGTTGGAACGGAGATTTAGATACTGTGATGACACCGATGGATTCTATTCGTTACTATAAGTATTTTTATCAAGTTGGGTTAATGAGCGTTGAGCCTCAAACAGGATTTATAAAAGCTTGGGTAGGCGGAATTAATTATAAATACTTTAAATACGATCACGTAAAGCAGGGTAAACGACAAGTAGGTTCTACTTTCAAGCCATTTGTTTATGCGACTGCTATTTTAGAGAAAGGGTACTCTCCATGTATGGAGTTGCCGAATGTAAAGACGTGTATAGAAAAAGGGATGTTCAATCTTCAAAAAGATTGGTGTCCTGGAAATTCAGATGGAAAGTACGGTGGGATGGTGTCCCTGAAGTATGGGTTAGCAAATTCCATGAATACTGTCACCACGTACCTTATGAAACAAGTTGGACCTGGGCCGATTGCTGAACTTGTGCGTGAAATGGGTGTTACTTCTGACATTCCTTCGCAACCTTCTATCGCTTTAGGGACATTAGATTTATCGGTTTATGAAATGGTAGGGAGTTACACCACCTTCTTGAATAAAGGAGTTTACACGGAACCAATTTCAGTACTAAGAATTGAAGATAAGAATGGAGTTGTTATAGCCGATTTTGAGCCGAAGACAAAAGAGGTGATGAGCGAAGAAGACGCATACGTTATTATCAATTTATTGAAAGGAGTAACGGAGCAAGGAACAGGCAAAAGACTAAGACTTGGTGATTTAGGAAACTATTACAGAGGTTCAGTTACAGGTCACCCGTACATGTTTAAGAATGAAATAATTGGTAAAACAGGAACTACTCAGATGAACTCAGATGGCTGGTTTATGGGTGGTGTTCCAAATTTAGTTACTGGTGTTTGGACAGGTTGTGAAGACAGAGCTGCTCATTTTGGAGCAACATTTTATGGTCAAGGAGCCACAACAGCGCTTCCAATATGGGCCTTATTTATGAAGAAATGCTATACCAACAAAGATTTGAATATTTCTCAAGAGAACTTTGAAGTACCAGAAAATGAAATTTCAATTCAGTTAGATTGTTCAGAATTCGGAAAAAAGACTGGCCCAAATGAATTTTCTGATAATAGTACACCTGACGAGTTTTAATAAATACTTGAAGCTATGATTTCTAAAGTTGTAAGTAATGCCAGAGAGGCTATAGAAGGGATTAAAGATAACATGACTGTAATGTTTGGAGGATTTGGCCTTTGCGGCATTCCTGAAAACACTATTTCAGAAATCAATAAAACGGGCATGTCCGGGCTGACATGTATTTCTAACAATGCAGGCGTGGATGACTTTGGCCTAGGCTTTTTATTGCAATCTCGTCAGATTAAAAAAATGATTGCCAGTTATGTTGGCGAAAACGATGAGTTTGAGAGACAAATGCTTTCTGGAGAACTAGATGTTGAACTCATTCCACAAGGAACATTGGCCGAACGTTGCCGAGCAGCTGGTGCCGGAATTCCAGCATTCTTTACTCCTGCAGGTTTTGGAACTGAAGTAGCAGAGGGCAAAGAAGTAAGAGATTTTAATGGCAAGCCACATATTTTAGAGCATGCCTTTAATGCGGATTTTGCTTTTGTAAAAGCATGGAAAGGTGATGAAGCTGGCAACCTGATTTTTAAAGGAACGGCTAGGAATTTCAACCCATTAATGGCGATGGCTGGAAAAATTACAGTTGCTGAAGTTGAAGAATTAGTTCCCGCTGGAGAGTTAGATCCAAATGAAATTCACACCCCAGGAATTTTTGTGCAACGTATTTTCAAAGGTGAGTCATTCGAAAAAAGAATTGAGCAACGTACTGTGAGAACGAAGTAGGAAGATGGGCTCCAGATCCAAAACAGGTTTCTGGTTTTTAAGTTTTGGCCTATGGGTCTATATTATTTCAGGGCTATTTATAGCCTTTTTGTTTTTGATGAAGCCACGACCTTTTTATCTTATGTGCACAATAATAAGAGCATTCCAGGAGATGCATTTTGGTCTGCAAACAATCAATTGATAGGAAACGTTATTTTCTTTAGCATTCCAAAAGTAATTGCAGCTTTATTGTCATTTCAACTCAAAGATTAAAAAGAATGTCTTGCAGAATTCTTAATACCCTTGAAATATTGCTACTTATTTAATGATTGGCGATTATTTTTTTTAGAGGTTAAGTTAGTTTGAATATTGATAAAGTAAAATGTAGAATTGATAGAATGAGATGCTATTTTTACTTTTTAGAATAAGACTTGTTTATGGCATTAGATAAAATTGGAATTGCAAAACGAATTGCTCAAGAGTTAAGAGACGGCTGGTATGTGAACTTAGGTATTGGCATTCCGACACTTGTGGCAAATTATATTCCGGATGGTATCAATGTAGAGTTTCAATCTGAAAACGGAATTTTAGGTATGGGGCCTTTCCCTTTTAAAGGCGAAGAAGATGCAGATTTAATAAATGCAGGAAAGCAAACAATCACTGCCTTGCCTGGTGCCTCTTATTTTGATAGTGCGATGAGCTTTGCTATGATTAGAGGTCAGCATGTTCAAATGACTGTTTTAGGAGCTATGGAAGTTGCTGAAAACGGTGACATTGCCAATTGGAAAATTCCAGGTAAAATGGTGAAGGGCATGGGCGGAGCAATGGACTTAGTCGCAAGTGCTGAGAACATTATCGTTGCCATGACACACGCTAATAAACGCGGGGAATCAAAATTACTTAAGAAATGCTCTTTGCCAATAACAGGGGTGGGCTGCGTTAAAAAAATTGTGACGGATTTGGCTGTTCTAGAACTTGGCCCGACTGGTGGTTTTATTTTGTTAGAAAGAGCTCCAGGCGTATCTATTGATGAAATAATGGATAAGACTGAAGGTCTATTGATCATAAATGGAGATGTCCCTGAAATGAACATCTAAAATTGGGTTGAGTCTTATTTATCTGCACTGTAGTTGCAATCCATTAAGATAATCTATGCTTCAATGGTGACATAATACATCTCGATTTCACCCTTTCCTTTAACTTTTATTTTACCACGGGATTCAAATTTAAAGTCTTCAATCTCTTTTACAAGGTCATAGGTTGAGCTTGAAATATTTACTTTCCCAGAGTCACCATAAGATTCTAATCTTGAGGCAGTATTTACAGTGTCTCCCCATATATCATATTGAAATTTTTTAACACCAACTATTCCGGCAACAACGCTGCCTGAATTAATCCCAGAGCGCATTTTAAGTGCCAAAAGGCCATTTTCTGTCCTTTCTTTATAGCGGTTTTCTAAAAATTCTTGCATTTCTATTGCAGCTCTAACCGTATGTTCTGCGGCTTTTTTATCTGGCAATGGAACGCCACCAGCAGCCATAAATGAGTCGCCTATGGTTTTAATCTTTTCGATATCAAATTTTGTCGATATTTCATCGAATGCTTTGAAACAAATTCCAATTTCATCTACCATATCTTTTGGTGACATGCTTTGTGTAAACTCAGTGAATTTGATAAAGTCAGTAAAGAGAACTGAAACCGTTTCATGATACGTAGCTTCAGTTTTACCATTTTGTTTTAATTCTTCAGCAACTTGAGCTGGAAGAATATTTAAAAGTAAATCTTCAGATCTTTTTTTAGCTTTTTCTACTAGATGTTTTGATCGTTTTATGTAGCGAAGTCTTCTGTAAATTGCAATGGCAAATATTAAGACTGCCGTCAATATCAAGCTAATCACATCTCGAACTCTACCTGATTGCTCAAGTTCTAATTTGTTTTCAAGTTTAGAGTTTTCGAGCTGATGAATTTTTTCTTTTTGTTTGCTGCTTTCATACTCTTTTTCTAACTCCTTCACTATTTGGAGTTTTTCGAGACTATATAAGCTATCTTTTAAATTAACATACTCATTCAAAAATGTTCGAGATTCTTGGTGCCTACCAATGAGTTCTAAGTTGTCTGAGTGATTTTTAAGGAAGAGAAGTAGTGAATTTAAGGATTGATTTTCTTTAGCTAAATCAATGGCGCTTTTGTAATATTCTAGGGCTTTATTATGTTGTCCCCTTTCTTCATAGATTACTCCTAAATTATTGTAATAATCCATTATTAATGAGATCGGAGTTTCATCAGTAATCGATTTTTTAAAGAGATTGAAATAGTAAAGAGCGCTATCGTAATCCTCTTTCATAGAATAAAAAGCACCTAGATTTTGTAAGCTAGACCACTTATGATACATGTCATCAGTTTGAGCAGCTATTTCTTCGATGCTCTTCATTTTGTTAATGGCAGCATCATATTTCTTTTGTTCGCTGTAAATAACCGCCTGATTTGTAAGTACATTAAGTTCAAGGCTGGATTCACCGCTTTGTCTCGCCTTTACCAAAGCTATTTGGCTAACAGAATCTGCTAAATCATAATCTTTAAGATTTAAATAAAGGATACTCCAAGAATTATACAGATAGTAACTGTTAAAGCTAGAACAGCTGTCGTAAGCATATTTAGAAGCCTCTATAAAAGCTGATATAGACGAATCATTTTTTTCTTCTTCAAAAAACAAGCGGCCTTTTAGGGCATTGTAATAACTTACTTGACAGTATTGACTGTCAGTTTTAAAGTGGGAGATAGCCATATTTAGAGCCATTCGAGTTGAATCGAGATCGGCCCAACTCAAGCCCCTAATTTCTTGTTCTACCTTATTAAAAAAGACCTCAGTAGAATTATTGAGGTCTTCGTTATTTGCTTTATTCTGAGCTAATAGAGAACTCGAAATGAGCACCGTTGAGGCCAAAATATAAACACAACGCAATAAGTTGATTTGCATTTAAAATTAGTTTTATTATCCTGCGGGTGACCCTTTTGGTTGTCCATCCACACTGGTTTCTTTATTTTCACTTACTGTTGCAGCAGTAGTTTCTTTACTCCGTCCGGCTGTGCTTCCTTTAGGTGTACCATCTACTTTAGTAGTGCTGTCTTCATTTAAAGTTCCCATGATTTTGTGTTTTTTTAAGTTATTTGAATTGAAAGATAGTAAATATCTAATAGTGAAAAATGTATATTCGTTTCATCGAGATAAAACATGAAAATGCATAAATAATGATTTTCGTTTTTTAATTACTTTACTCGTTGTATTCGTTTATATTTTTGTGCTTTATGAATTCAAATCAACTCTTCTGATATAATTTTTATGAGGCTACTTTTAGCGTTTTGTTTTTGCTTATTTGTTCTGGGATCAAGCTATTCTCAAGAATTGGTGCCTTTTTTAAAAGGAGATAAATACGGGTATTCGGATTTGGACCAAAGACTTGTAGTAGAAGCATTATATGACGATGCATTTTTCATGAATAATGGAATTGGAATTGTTAAAAAGGGTCAAAGCTGGGGAGCCGTAGATAGCATTGGAAATGTTATTGCTGATTTTAAATATCAATTTATTGAAATAGAACGCGCAAATGATAAAACCTATTTAGTGGTTAAGGCTAATAAGTTTTATGGCTTAATTGATGAAAACGGAGTTGAGATAATCCCTTGCGAGTATAAGGATGTGGCTTTTTGGGAAGAAGACTTCGTTGGTGTCAACCCAAGTAGGTGTGTAGTTTTCGATAAGAAATATAAAAAAGTAGCGACAGTTGAAGACTTATCTATAACCTTCAATAAGGAACAGAGGATACTTTATTCATACAATGAGAAAGAAGTTACTTTTTACAGTAATCGTGGTAAGAAATTCTTAAAAATTAAAAACTATACAGAGATAAAGCCTATTGGCTCTGACTTTGTGATTGTTGAAAAAGAGGATGCCGTTACTGTTGTCACAAGCCAAGGAGATATTGTTGAAAAATCAGAGAAAATTGACGAGGTTATTTCAGACAAAGGTTGGCTGTTTCTAAAAGTTAAAGGCAAATGGAGTCTATTGAACAATCAAGGACAGCATATCCTTGAATCGACATACGATGAAATAAAAATTGTTAACGACCAGTTGATTGGCGGAAAAATTGGAAGAAATTATGCCTTATTTGATTACTCGGGTAACAAGTTGACAGGTTTCGAGTTTACAAGGATTGATAAATACAGAAGTACGGCTAAATATATCAAAGCTTATAGAGGCAGTGATCAAGATGTTTTGTTTGCTGATGGGACTCCAACAGGAATCAAGAATGTATTCCAGGTTACTGAAAAGACGTTGAATGAAGACCAAGTGATTTTTAAGGAGTTGGATTGGGGAGTTATTAACTTTGAAGGTGATACAATCATTAGCCCTGTATATGATCGAGTGATATCGACAATATCAGGTAATTATAGAGTTAAAGATAGAAATATGTATGGACTTCTATCTCATAAAGGAGATGTATTATTAGAGACTAAATATGATGAGCTGCTTGAGAAAGATGAATACTATTTAGGAATCATTGATGAAGAAGGATTCATATTTGATTTAAGCGGAAAACTGATTTCCTCTCTTCAATATGGTTGGGGACCCCAAATTAAAGTTCCATTCAATTTATTTGCTGTTACGGATAGTGAAAAACTAGGAGTAGTTAATTCGGAGGGCAAGGTTCTTGTTCCGATTGAATATGATAAAATAGATTCACTTAGTGGATTGATAATTGTTTCTCAGGACAGTAATAAGTATGCTTATAGATTGAGCGGAGAAAAGGTCTTAAAAGAGCCGTATTTCAATTTTGAAAGAACGGATTTATGGCTTAAGGTTACGAGAAGAGGTCCGCACTTTGATTATTTTGGTCTATATAATTTAGAAGAAAACCTGTGGTTTTTAGAGCCTGATTGGAAAGATATTAAACTCTTTAACCAAGATCGATATTTTACTTTAAAAAGTAAAATTGATTATTACGGAATAGCGGATACAAGCTATAAATTGCTGGTAAAACCGATGTATGATGAACTCAGGCCTTATAATAACAACTCTGAACTCTATTTAAAAGTAACGAACCAGGGATATTATTTAATGAGGATAGATGGTTCTTTAGTGTATGAGGACCCTTTTGAATTGGTAGTAACTTGGTCGGGAAGTGCTTTGGGAGAGTTTATTTTTGAAGTTATTAGGGATGACAAATTCGGGTTGATGGATTATCAAGGGGAAATGATATTGGATGTTGAATTCGAAGAGATAGCCAGTACCCCTAGAGATGATGAAACGTATTTAAGAATTGGAAAAGATGGTAAATGGGGAATGATAAACGATGAGGCAGAAATCATAATTCAACCCATTTATAAAGATATTTCTCAACTGGAAACAGGTTGGTTTTGGGTAATAGAAAACAAAGATTCAAAGAAGTATTTAATTGATCCAAATGGGAAAGCGTACTCAAATCATTTAAAAGAGGCAACTAATTAATTGAATATAACATCGCAAATTTAAACGCCCAATTCATTCTCTCATTTTCAAATTGGTAAGGGCCGTACCGGTAAAAAGCGCCCAATCCCAGACCAATAAAACCAACATTAAAAGTGTTTATTCGTAAAAGGTTATGAACGACAAGTCCGCTTTCGTAATAACCTTTATCTAAAGGTTTAGCATTTATTAGATTGCCAGAATGAACTTCTGGATTCTTTAAAGTTCCAACAGTCATGGCATGTTTCAAAATAAATTGGGGTTTAAAAATTCCAGTTTTAAAAATGAGACTCTTAAAGTTATGACTCAAAAACATCGTGCCATACGCAGAAGAAGTGAATTCATTAAAGCGCATGGTTTGAAATGTATTGGTTAAAACAATAGAGAACCCAGGCTTATAGCTAGGGCGGCCATTAAAATTTATCGGATAGGGAACAACAGCATCGATGTATCCTCCTTCTAATCTTATAGTTGTATTGCCTAAGCCAGAAAAATAGTGTTCATATGTAGTGCCGACTTCAAATTTGTTGTAGTCGTATTCACCCCAGCCAACATTCGAAAACCCATGTGACCAAGACACAAAAAGAAGAGGATAGTCAGAGCCTGATGAAATACGCTGCCCAAAGTTATTTTTGAATTTTTCCTTGGGCGCCCAACGTACTTTTACGTAAGACTCTGCAAATCCAAAAGGGCCAGTTTTTGGATTTACGCCTTCGCCTTTTGGGCTGTATTCATAAATATATGTTGGATTTAGTTGGTAGTTTTTAAAGCCTACTTTAGTTTCGAAATAATCAAATAGTCGCCAGTTTAAATAGACACTAACTTCTTCATTCTCGTCCATAATGGTGTTGAAGAATTGGTCTCTAAAATCTGAAAGAAAATTCCAATATTTAACATTGATGAGTCCTGGAGCACGCAAGTCATGCTTGTAATTTACCTCAATGTAATTGTCAATGTTTTGTTTGAAATAGAAAAAGCCCCGCCCTCCGTATTTCCATTCTTTGTCTTTTGTCCCATAGCCAAAGTACCCGCCTATTTTAAAGTCTTTCGATATGAAACTATTGGTATATAAACCTACACCTAAGCGCCAGCCTTCATGTTGGTTGTACGATACAAGGTTAGCGAAAGCAACATCAAATTTTTTAAAGGTGATATAACCATTGTAAATGTTTGAAGACGAACGAAGAATACCATCAAAATTGTAACGCTGGCCAATGCTGTCTAGATGCACATAGGTTTTCGCTTCTTTAGCATCAAGGTTTTCAGCCCGATGTGTATTCCAAAATTCACCACTTTTTCTACCTGCACCTTCTACAAAATCTACTTTAAGATGATTAAACATACTGTCGTTAAGAGGCTCGTTTATTGTGATGCTATCGAGATAGGTCTTACCGGAAAATAAGGCTCCCGATTCTCGCAATGGAAACTTTTCCATCACATAATTAAAATTTAACCTGTCGGGAAACCAATACGTATTATCGATTAGAATGTAATGCTGCTCTAAGCTGAGGTTAATCTTTCCTTCATCAAATGGAAATGCCGTTATATACTCAATCGCCCACTTGTTTGAATTGATATGGATCACACCTCTAAAGCCTTCAAAATTGGCTCCAATATCTGGAAGATAATCCATGATAAATGTAGTGTCTGAATTACTGAAAATAGTATCCCTTAAAATGAAGATATACTTATTATCGCCTTGGGTAGAAATAGGGTTTAGATAGTATTTGTCCGCAAGTCTTATTGTGTTATCGTAAAACCCAAAATTTTGAAATCCGTCTGGGACAGATCCCATTGAAGGGTCGCTAAACCCACTAATCTTTGAACCAATTACTTTTTCAATTGACTTGTTGGGTGCTTTAAAATACTTCTTTGTCACACTCTCCAATATTAAAAAATGGCGACTTTCTGCATTTTGTCTGTCTTTATATGCCCTTGCAGAATCCTTCTTAGAGAGCGTATCTCCAACATCAATACCTTTAAAAGTAAAGACATCTTTGTTATAAGACTTGTAGGTGTAGCTTTCGTAGTTTTTCGGATTGTTAGATTTTCGATTGGCAATAGCGTTTCGTACAATTCGTAGCGCAGGGTTTTCTTGTGCCACAAGATCAATAACATCAAGGGCACTCATGCTTTCTTCAATTTTAATAATCCAGGGCAATCCATCTTTAGGAATGTCCCTTTTTTGGATGACAAGCATGTTGTAACCAATAAATGAAATTTGTATCTCGCTGCCTATTTCTGAATAATTTGGAATTTCGAAAACGCCTTCAAAGTTTGTGGTAGTACCCATTCTATTTCCCAAATTATAGACAATGTTCACTAGGGGTAAAGGTTCATCCGTCCTGCTGTCTATTATTTTACCTTTAATGGATTGAGCATGTGTAGACGCAGAAAATGCCAGAAAGATCAAGCAGTAAAAAATGATATTTAGTCTGGATTTATACAAGCGATAAAAGTAACAAGGACATCTAAATAAAAGAGTCCAAAATAAGCCTAAATCGATTCAATAAAAATTATTGGAATGGCATTGGATATTGTATTTTCTCATCTTTAATTCTACACATGAATCAAACGCAACCTCAGTTTTTTGTTTACAGTGCTTCAGCGGGTTCTGGAAAAACTTTCACCATCACCAAAGAGTATTTAAAACTTTGTTTAGGCTCAAAAGATCCACGAAAGTTTAAAGAGATTTTAGCGATTACGTTTACCAATAAAGCTGCCGCTGAAATGAAAAACAGGATTTTGGATACGCTAGAATGCATCTCTCTTCAAAATCATGATAACACAAGTTTAGAGACTGAAAAACTGTTGTTGAAAGAATTGTCTTTAGAAAAGGATATTCTTGTTTTTAGAGCCGCGGCAACGTTATCATCTATTCTACATAACTATTCCGATTTTTCTGTTTCAACTATAGACCATTTTACACATCGTTTGGTGCGGACCTTTGCAACAGACCTAAAACTGTCACCAGCGTTTGATGTTGAAATAGACGAAAGGCGAATTCAAAGCGAGGCCACAGACCTATTGATTAGTAAAGCTGGAACAGAAAAAGATCTAACGAAAGTCTTGAATGCGTTTTTATTCGAACGCTTAGAATCTGAAAAGTCCTGGAACCTAGAAGCCTCCATTTTAGATGTCTCTGCGCATATTAACAAGGAGCGTTCTCGTGATTTTGTAACGCAATTAAAGTCGCTTAATCTGCAGCAGTTCGTTGCTGCCAAAAAGAAAATAGACACTCGCTTTGAAGAAATAAAAACGCGTTTGGTTGATCTGGCTTCAGCAGGAAAGAAACTCATCCAAGACAATAGCATTGATGATGGGCATTTAGCTGGCAGAAGTAAAATAAGTACCTATTTTAAATATGTGTCAGATTGGAAAGAGGATAAACTCTTTCCGACACCAACTTTACAAGGCCAAGTAGAGGAAGAAAAGTGGGTTTCACCTAAAGCTAAAAAAGAAGGCGCAGAAACCACCATACTTACTATCGCGCCTCAGCTTGGTGAGATTTTCAGAAATATATTAAGTGAACTCGAAGAGAGTGGTTCGTTCATTTATTTAGCGAAAGAGGTTTCAAGAGAGTTTTATTCTATGGCCGTAATCGAGCAGGTAGCCATGTGCATAGATGAAATTAAGGAAGAAGAAAACATCATTCCGTTAAGTGAATTCAACCATTTAATCTCTAAGGAAATACGTGACCAGCCAAGTCCTTATATCTATGAGCGCTTAGGTGAGCGCTATAAATCTTTCTTTATTGATGAGTTTCAGGATACAAGTATTATGCAATGGCAAAACCTGTTGCCTCTCATTAACAATGCCTTAAGTGAAGGCGGCTATTGTATGCTTGTGGGCGATGCCAAACAATCTATTTACAGATGGCGTGGGGGTGAAGCAGAGCAATTTATTGGCTTGTACGAGAACATTGATTTGCTCAGTACTAACTATAAAGGGGAATTGCAAGTTCCAGTAGCTAAAGTTCAGCCGATGAGCTTAAAAGAAAACTGGCGAAGTAGAAAGTCTATTGTAAATTTCAATAATGACTTATATCGTGCGGCATCAAAATCGCTTGATAATCCTGCCTATAAAGAAATCTATGAAAATGCCTCGCAAAACCCGATGGGCAAAGATGGCGGATTTGTGCAGCTTGAAATATTCGAAAAACTCAGCAAGGAAGATTCTGCGCCATATTATTTGGACAGAACGATTGAAGAAATTCAAAAAGCTTTAAGTGCTGGGTTTAATTACCGAGATATATGCGTTCTCGTAAAAAAGAATGAATACGCCAGTTGGTTGTTAACCAAGTTTTCAGAATGTCAAATTCCGGCTTATGCCTCTGGCGCGTTAATGGTCAATAAGTCGAAAGAAGTGGCATGGGTAGTCTCAGTTTTAAACTGGCACTTAAACGTAAAAGACAATTTGAAACGGTTAGAGTTTTTAAAACAGACCTTAATAAATAAGCTTTTACCAATATCCGAAAATGATCATCACGAGTTTTTAAAAACGGCTTTGGCATATGATATTCAGGCGTTTTCAGAATTTTTAGATGAGAAATTTCCGTACATCAATAAAATATTAAGAAGTGATTATTTCTTGTTCGATGTTTGTGAACACCTGTTTTATGAATCTGGTATTTGGGCAGAGACCAATACGTTTATTTCTTCGTTTTTAGATGAAGTCCATAATTTCTCTACGAACAAAGAGCCATTGCTGTCTTCGTTTTTAGAATATTGGGAAAACTTCTCAGATAACATAACAGTCGACCCACCTGAGAATATGAATCAGGTAGCGGTGATGTCTATTCATAAGTCGAAGGGACTAGAGTTTCCAGTTGTGATTGTGCCATTCGCAGATTGGTCGTTAGGCAAGAGCACTTATGACAGAGCTTGGATTGAAACAGACGATCTAGAAATTCCGGTAGCCTTAATTACAGGGTCGAAGTCAGCCGCAGAAAAAATAGGTGGCGCTTACGCGGAAAAGGCAAGCGAAATGAATCAACAAAGTCAGTTTGATTCTTTGAATGCGCTGTATGTAGCCACCACGCGCCCAAAGGAAGTGTTGATTTTAATGACGCGACTTCCTCGAGAAAAAGAAGGCAATGCCTTTCACGTTTTTAACGACTACCTAGAAGAAAAAGGCTTTAGTGGAACTCCTGGTATTTATCCATTTGGAAAGTATCCGGAAAAAACACAGGGAGAAAGCTATACTAAAACTCAGCTAGCAGCTCCAATTGTAAAACCTTGGGGAGAGCGTGTTGCGGTTTCTTCATCTTCACCCATAGGCTGGCCGTTTAAAGACAAAGACCCAACAGCATGGGGAAACAAAGTACATTATCTATTAGCCGAAATAGATTCTGCAGAAGATGTTTCTGAAGTCGTGAATCGAGCTTCTAGAAATGGAACCATTGACAAAGATGAAAGTGTCTATTTGACTGAAAAACTAAAGGCTACTTTAGAATCTCCAGAAATTTCTAGCTACTTTTTAAAGGATGTCATTGTTTACAGCGAGCGCGATATCATCAATCCGAATGGAAAAATAAAGCGCCCAGACAGAATTGTGCAAAAAGGCAATGAATGGGTAATACTGGATTACAAAACAGGAGCATCTTTACCGAAACACAAAGCACAACTGGACGAGTATGCCGATTTGCTCGGAAAGAAAAATGTAAAGAAACACTTGGTTTACATTAATGAAGAGATAGAAGTGGTGAGTTGGTAGCGATTTTTATATGGCGCAGTGCGGCAGTAGAAAGCAATTCACTTTCAGGTTTGCTCTGAACTAAATTTTCATATTTTGTTTTTAACTAATTCATCTTAAAAGCCAAATTAAAAATTTGGTGGTGTTTGTAAATAGCACTTAACTTTCGTGAATCACCGAACGCCCTATTTGCGCTATCAATTGTTAGCTAGAGTTTTTCGATTTTCAAGTATTCAATTCATTTTCATTAACAATTGACCAAATCAATCGGTAATAATTTCATGATAGATCTTTCTGTCATTGATAGGTTGTGTTTCACGATAATTATTTTTAGGCATTAGTCGTTGTAATAATTCGATTTGTTCTACTGAAGCTGAACTAGCGTCTTTCATTACAATCCAAATCACATCTTCGGTGCAAGGAGGCGTTGTAAGAGATCCATGATAAGTATATAAATCTACAGAGTCTGTTTCGAAAATTTCAGATGTAGTAGAACCGAAATCAAAGCTTTTGTTTATATCCTTGGTTTCACCTTTATTAATGGGTAGATAATTTCCCAAAAATGTAAATGTCGGGTCCGCTTCTCCTTGTTGTACAAGTACCGCAAAAACTATATAAGAGCTGGTCTCTTCAGAATGATGAACCATGTGTATTTCTAATGGGTAGCGCACGCCATTTATCGTATGTTCAGATGGAGAATGAAAATGAAATTGTTTCATTTTGTATTGCTTGTTTTTGTATCCAATTACATTGAGATCTCCATTAAAATTATATTGGATAGTATGCCCATTATTTGTGATGGACTCAATGGTAGTCATATCTTCATACTGAATATCTGAAATACCTTCTGTCATTTCTCCAGGTATTGTTTGAATATTGATAATATTTATTGGAGACTGATGTTGACCACTGCAATCAGAATTTGATTCTAAATCGGCCCAATGTTCTGGACCACTCTCACCAGTATAGTCCCATTTAGTATGTGAAGGTGTCTCTTCGTTTTGATCCGTTGATTTATCCTTCTTTGAATTGTCACAAGCTGTGATGGAAAGAAGAACAGTTAATGCGAAAAGGAATATTCTAAATTTCATTATTAATTTTTGTTTTATGACTTATAAATAACAATTGAATAAATTCAATTGAGTTTATAACTTCTTTAGTTTTATTAATGTATGTGCCAGTAAAACTGAGGTTAGGTCAATTTGCTCTAATCGTTTCGTTTCGAGAGAGATTAAATGTTTACATACGAGTACTAACGCATATTTCTGTTCAACACATCAATACGAAAAAGGTTTTCTAGCCGTCTTTGGCTAAAATAAAAAATGGTCACTTCTTTAGAGTTTAAGCTTTACAATCGTGTTTAAAAATTAGTCGTAATCTATATAAAAACAAACGACTAATATTTAAAAAGCAATGCACCAATGGAAAAACCAGCAGCAGTTCCTATTAAAAGACAGGTTTCACCTCGTTTTAATTTGTCTTGTTGAATAGCATAATGAAGAGACATGGGAATTGAAGCGGCAATGCAATTCCCGTTTTCGGCAAGCGTAGTTATTACCTTTGCAGTGACAGATGGCTGCATCCTTTTAAACATTTCTATACCCGCGCGCGAAGCCTGATGTGGTATAATAACATCAACATCTTCTATTGTAAATTCAACTTCACTAAAAAAGGAATTTACAAAAGGGTTGAGTTTTTTTTTCGCTAACCGAAGAAGTTTCTTACCATCCATTTTAAATGAATGAAGCTCTTTATTAAATGGGGTGTCGTCATAGTAGTTAACACTTCCTCCTCCTTCGATAATTGAGTGAAACGCGCCCTCTGAAAAGTTTTTGTGTTTTGCTTGAATCACTGATGAATCGCTTGAAGGGTCATAAGAGAGCACAACAGCCGCTGCTCCGTCTCCAAATAAGGTTAACGTCTCCCAATTTGAAGGGTCTAGTCCTTTAGAGGCAACTTCTGATGAAATTAATAAAATTTTCTTGTACGATTCGCCATCGAGCATTCGTGAAGCCATGTCTAGCCCTGCAACAAAACTTAAGCACGTACTATCAATGTCAATTGCAGGGAAATCATAGTCATCACCATTGTGCAGGTGATGCTTAATCATACTCGATTGATTAGGCAGCGGGTAATCATACGTTCCGCTCGCAGAGATGAGCATGTCAATATCAGCCAACTTAGTGGAAGAGGCTATTAATGCATCTTCTGCCGCTCTTGCTCCCATAAAACCATTGCTTTCATTGGTAACATGATGCCTGTTCTGCACGCCTGAATATCTTTTGCTCCATCCTTTTGGTAGTCTATGTCGTGATTCTAAATCTTCTGATGTAATAGCCTTGGGGAAGTAAACTCCGGTACCTTCTATTTTAACTTTCTTTTTGCTCATTCTGTACTCTTCTAAGTTTATTTCCTTGTGTGTGGTTTTTTGAGAATGCTTGTTGAATTATAACCTCATGAACATCTCGTGATTTCAAGAACGTTAAAAGCCTCTTTTCGGCTAAGCCATAGTACTCAGAATCCCCAATGTATAGCTCTAAACGCGAATCTGTTTTTTGCACAATCGTAAAATCGCTGATAGATGGATGCGCAAGTATTATTTCTCGCCTAATGAAATCTGGGTAAATCTTTATTTTTTTATTTTGATCTGTTTTAAAACAAAGTACATCATCAGACCTACCCTCAATCTTCTCTATTACAGTGTGTTTACTACCACATGAACAAGCTATTTTTTCATGGACAATGTCATTTAGTTCATACCGAATAACTGGCTGTGTTGTCCTTAATAAGTCCGTGATAACTGGGTGAAAACGTTTCTTTTCAGAATTGATGTATTTTTTTTCTATGAAGAGAAAATCATCATTAAAATGTAAGTTGCCGTAGGAGCAAGTTACGGCTAGTAAACCTTCTGTGCATTGGTAAACTTGATGAATAGTTTGTTGAAAAACATTTTTTAAATATTTAGAGTCTTCTGTCGATAATACTTCTGCCACAGATATTACTTTAGACGGAGAAATAGATAAGATTCCTTTTTCTACATAAGAAGCAAGCTCAATTAAAACACTTGGTTGAGCTACTAGAATGGTTGGCTGCAAAGAATTCAACTTTACAATGTAACTATCCAATTGACCGAGTATGTCGAAAAATTCGAAGCGCAATATTTTTGAAGTAATAGCGCTGTAGAGATTGCTATTTGCTCTTAAAAAAAAAGCAACACTTCTCTTTTTTAAGGAAAACCCTATAACACGATCAAGAATACAAGCAACCCAAATGGCTCGTTCTTTTTGACTTGCCATGAATATACCTCGGTTGCCACTTGTGCCAGATGATAAACCAATGGTAATGTCTTTAATTGTTGGAGAGAAGTCGCGAAGAAGCTCTGCTTTTTCAGCGACTTTCATGGCTTCGGCCGAAGTGATACCTACCGTATTTATTCGATCAAAATTGGACATAAATTTTGACTTATTTAAAAGGGGGTATTGTTGCAAGGGGATTTTACTCAGCACATTTTCTTTGTAGAATGGAGATTCTAATAATTCACGTTGAAGCTTATTCCAACGCTTTGTTTGCAATTTGTCAAGTCTATTTTTATACCACCATTTATTCATTCTTAACTGAATAAAGGCTACTAGGATTTGAACTTTAAAGTACATCTAAGTCAATTCTAGACCTAATTAACGGATCTGTGGTTTCTGCGCAGTGTGTAGGTATAATTAGTGTGCTTGGTTGATTTTTATGATAGTGGATCACCTTCTTGAGGCTTGTTCTAAAGTCGGACCATGAATCAAAAAATAACCGAACAATAGAAGAAGGTAGACTCCCTTTGATATAGGATTCTTTTAGCCAACAAGTATCGGCAACTAAGAAATACGTTTGTTTATTTGTTGAGAGCAGCAAACCCATTTGTCCAGCCGCATGGCCTGGCAGAGAAACAGCAAAGAGATGTCCATCACCAAACAAATCATAAGCCATACCTAAATCAGGTAATTGAACTTTCAATTTTTCGTCAATCAAGGACAATCGTTTCATGAAATCGTCAGGAATAAGATCTTTTAAAATGCCCTTAGTGAATCCCAATATTCTAGAAACTCTGTTCAGCTGATTCACGGCAATTGAAGAAGCATGAAATATTGCATTTGGAAAATCTTTTAGCCCGCCAACATGATCGGCATGAAAATGTGAAATGAAAATATGATTGATAGAATCTGGTAAAATACCACTTGCCTCTAACTGTGCCTTTACTTCTTGTTCGGGTGAAACATGGACTTGGGTAATTTGAGCATATATCTTGTTTGGGTAATGACTTGTGGCGCTGTAAAATCGAGCGGTATAGCCCGTATCAAATAAAACATAACCTTCCGTAGGATGCTCAATTAATCCCCATAATGCATTAAAAACAATATTCTGTTTTCTTCCGTTCGCTATGGCATGATTCTCCTTTGAATAGCAGAATCCCGCATAGCCAAGGTATAGTTTACTATTCTCCATGCGCAGTGTACCATTTTACAAATTCATCTATTGCTTCTTCAGTGGTCACTTTTGGTTGGTAGCCCAATAGATTTTTGGCTTTTGATATATCCATAGTCAATGATATGGCAAGCGTGCCAACTCCGTATTGCGTCAATGCAGGCTCAGCCTTGTTCGTCAACCTAGATTTAAGTTCAAGAAATTGAGCAACTAATTTTATGATTTTAAAGGGAATTTTTTTAGTTGGGGGCTTCCTATTTAAACGGGTTAAAACATCTGAAATGGCATCCCATAAAACTACCGGAGCTCCATTTGATATGTTATAAATTTCATTCATGGCGCCCCCTTTGGCTTTTATTGAAAGAACAATAGCATTAGCTACATTTTCAACTGATGTTAAGTCAGCATGATTTTTTCCATCTCCAATTATTTTAAGGCGACCTTCATCAAATGCTCTAATTAAACGTGGCATGATTACGGTATCTCCGCGTCCAATGATTGCTCGAGGTCTTAATATAACATACGTCAAGCCAGAGCTAATCAATAAAACTTCAGCTTTTCTTTTGGTTTTGGCATATTGGTTAATCAGGTTTTGGGGCAACGCATCTTCTTCTTTAACTTCAAATCTGTTTTTGTATTTAAAATATAAGCTAGGGCTAGAGATAAAAACAAACTTCTTAATGCCATACTCTATTGAGGCTTCAATTAAATTAATTTGAGTGTGCACATTTGCGTTTTCAAAAAGCGATTCATCTCCCCAAGGTGATGATAGCGCTGCAGCATTAACAACGGTGTCGGTATTTTTTAAAAGGCTTCTAACGAATGTTTTATTCTCAAGATCTCCAGTAATGTAGGTTACTTTTTTATGCTCAATAATATGTGTAGGCTTTAAAGTTCTCCCTGTAGCAATAATTTGTTTTATGTCAGGATCTTTGACCAAAACCTCTAACGTTCGCCAACCTAAAAAGCCAGTTGCGCCTGTTAACAATACATTCATACTAAATATAGAGTTCTACGTTTTTGTTATTCACCTGTAATTCTTTTCCCGCAATAATCAAATCAATGTAAGGTCTCATAATATCGAGGTAAGTACTTTGTAGCTTTGGGTCTTCAAAAAAGGGGCCATTGTCATAAATGGCTTTTATTGCTTTTTTATCCTGCCGAAGTGCAAGAAGAAAAAATGGACCCAACACAGAGACTTTAAGTCTAGCAGGAAGCCATCTGTTACTTGCCGTGATTTGCGAAAAGAAATAGTTCTCGCCAGTTTTGGCAGGAACTACTATAAATCTATTGGTCATTTCTATTCCTTTTTTGGAATGAAATTCAAGATCGATAATGTTGCCTTTAGAGAGTCTACCATAGCTGTGTGTGATGAACCGTCCAAAGATGCTACCTATAATGCCTGATTGGTGAGACTCTTCGGTATACTTGACTTCTACACCATTATGAATGCCTCTAATTTCTGCGGTGGTTTTTCGTGGTTTACCAGAACTTCTTATGAGTCCGTCATGCAAGAAAGAAGTATGCATAGGGTCCAAGAAATTCTCGAGAATATCAGCAGTGTTTCCAATAATGGTCGTTCCGTACGAAAATATTTTGCCGTTTGGCAATGGTTTTGACTGTTGATGAAAGGGCAAATCTCCTTCGAGGCAAACCCAAAGTAGTCCATCGTGTTCGAAAGTGCCAAAAGTGGAAAGCATGCAGGTTTTGCCCTTGTATTGTTTTTTTAGTCCCGGTAATTTTGTGACAAAACCTTCACTGTTAAATTGCCATCCATGATAGCTACATCGCAATTGACCATTCACGATTTTCCCTTGAGATAAGGGGTAGTTTCTGTGAGGACAGCTATCTTTTTGTGCAATCCAGCCTGGTTTACCTTTGTAAACAACAATTGCTTCTCCCAATACAAAAAAGCGTTTAGGTTTATCTCCTAATTTATTGATAAGGGAAATTGGGTACCACTCCTTACGCATTGCCTTCTATCATGTTTGTTGGTGTATTATAATTTATATTTCTTAATTAACGGAACCCCAATTTTATTTGAAATAAACTTAAGGACACTCCATCTTAGCCTCCTTTTTTTTGAAAGGTGGTTTATGTAGAGCGCTGAATATTCAATAGAAGGTACGCCACCTCTCATCCGTTTAAACTCTGGCGCACCCGAACTTAAATTGAGTAGTAAACCCAATTTGAATTTGCTTAAAATAGCCAATTGTGCAGCATGAATATAAAGTCCTTCTTTTCTAGGAGCACTTGTATCATATCCTACAAGTGGTGATGTTACGGTATTGTCTAAAGTAAACTGACCAGAAAATGCTTTTAAAAACCCATGGTCATCCGTATAGCCTTGAAAATTAATGATCCCAGACGCATAACTTTCTTGAAAATATTTTAATGTGAATTGAGGGTTCAATTCTGAATATTTCTCTAAGTAAAGTTTGCGATATAATTTCAGCGCTTCTGGGAGGTGAGCTTCCATGTCGTTGTGCTCTATAAACTTTAGCCCTACTTTTTTAATTAATTTATTGTCATGTTTATTATTTCTATGCTTTAACCAGTCTCCTTTGGTGAGGTCGAAAATATACACTTGTCTGCTGCCGATGGTGTCAAATCGGTTGGTTTCAAATATTTTTAGTAAATCACCATGCTGATATTCATTTAGAGACCTGAAAACTATAGCGTGATTAGGATATTCAGATTTAAGAAAAGCCGTTATCTCAGGAATTTCTTTGCCATTCCATTCTGGAAATGGGTTTGTAGATAATAGAAAATTATTAACATGCACATTCTTGTTAAGCTGACCACGCTTTAACCAGCCAGAAATACTTTTTATCACAAAGAGAAGAAAAACGCGCAGTACAACATTTTTAATAGTCCATTTAACTTCTTCTTTTGTATACTCAGCATAAGCTGAATAGGGTGAACAAACAAATGAATTGTCCCACTCAGTATCATTAATCGTCACAGGAAAGAATAATCCATCATTTATACGTAAGACACGGTATTGTGTGTTCACATTCTCGATAAGCAACTGCGATTGGGATTGAAACATTTTGCTAAATCCCTCTATTTTGCCTGTTAGTTCCTCCTGTTTAGCCCATCTAATCTTCATCGCCATTCCACTCTATATCGTAAGTAGTTGCTTCTAATAAGCTTATTCCTTTAGACAATTTTATAAAAACTAATTCAAAAACACTTAGCATTTGAGCTATGGCAGGCAAAGGGTCATTTAGCCTAAATATTACACCATTTGCTCTCCTCACACTTTTTAAGAAAAATTTAAAAGGATGTGATAAGAGCATTAAACTAGTTAACATGAAATCATCCTTTTCCGCAGTTGCAATTCCGTTGTCGTGAAAAAAGCATTCGGCTAAACTCTTGCTGAGTAAATGCGCACCGCTCGTTCCTCTTGGATTACATTCAATAAACCACAGCTTATCATTAGTAACAATAACATCAAAGCTTAGTTGGCCAGTATAGTTGAGTTTCTTGCCAAAATTTTCAACTTGTTTTTTCGCCTCTTGATTTTCAACGGACTTAAAAAATATACCTGATCCTTTTCCCGCTCGATAAACCGGCTGGTAAGAGGAATAACCTTTTAATTTTCCGGCATCCCAAATGGAATAAACGCATATTTCTTTTCCTTCAATTTTCTTTTGTGCAATCCAATTATGAGTTTCATTAAACGAAGCAATAGTTACCGGTTTATTGATGAATAGATTGGTCCCAAACCGAGAATATTTAAGTTTAAACACATACTGATCACTTTTTGTCCAATTTGAAAACTTATCTAAAGAAATGGTTTCTGGAATACTCAATTGAGTATTGAATTCCTTTGAAAAGGTTTCTTTATTGTGCAGTAAATCTATGAGCTTTATTTCAGGCGTCCAGACTTTACAGCTCCATTTATTCTTGTAGCGCGATATGTAGAATGCTTCTTCGCATGTTGGGATAAGATGACTGATAGAATATTCTGAGACTAAACGGGTAATTGCGCCTACATAGTTTAAAGTGTTTTGTCTGGCGCTTGGTAGGCGTTCATATTTTTTAATACTATTCGACCACCGTCCCAAGGGGATTCTCATGGAGTCAGCAAGAATTACCGTATACCCATGTTTATTAAAACTACGTGCAAGTTCAAGAGCAATTGGAGCTCTAGCACCCAATAAGAGTATATTCTTATTGTTAGGGTCTTCGTTCTTATTAGTGGTGGGTCTTTTCATTTATTGACTTCGGAAGCCTAAACAGGCTCAATGGAGATTATTTCTTTTTTGTTCCAACGATAAAATTTGCGCTGCGCTTTCGTGGCTTAGCACGAAAAATTCAATGAAGCGCATTTTTATTTTAGGTCAATTGAAAAACAGGATTGCTGACAAAGGTGTACGAATATAGACATTTGCCAAATCTTTAAACTTTACAACCGTCTCTAAAAATTAGTCGCTATAAATGGACTTACCGCTTATCTTTGGCACATTAAAATTCACATTATGTACGGAGCATTAAAAGAGGTGCTAAGCACTGAATTGGCAGCAATAGAGCAAGCTGGTCTTTACAAAAAAGAAAGAATCATTACCACTCCTCAAGATGCGGTAATCAAAATAAGCACAGGTGAAGAAGTGATAAACTTCTGTGCCAACAATTACTTGGGTTTGTCATCACACCCAAAGGTAATCGAGGCTGCACACAAGGCTCTGGATACACATGGTTTTGGCATGAG
>ERZ767310.288-NODE-288-length-31541-cov-8.678683_pt1 | contig 31541 bp, 24 predicted proteins | sample MGYA00374954_ERZ767310 | MGnify/ENA primary metagenome ERZ767310 (study PRJEB28948, sample SAMN06267188) | marine metagenome | isolation source: Columbia River Estuary | place: USA:Columbia River Estuary, USA | collected 2013-07-23 ...
ATGCCCGTCATCTCCAACGATCTCGTTAAACGTAATCTCTTTTTTCATATTGTTTTGTTTTGTTAATTATGGGTTATCACCCGTTCTAATAAATGATACTATAATGTATCTCTTACCCATTGTAATAGGTCTTGCTCCATGTCTATGTGTTACCATTCCAGGATGCAAAGAAGCTGTTCCAACAACTTCAGGATTAATTAGCTTTTGGTATTTTGGAAACCAAGTACCTCCTCCGCTAAATTCATCGTTTAATTTTATTACTAATGTTAAGTGGCTTCTATCATGATGTAATGAAAGATGTGATTGTCTAGTAGTTGTATACCTAGCCATAAAGTTTTCATTTGAGAATGCATCCCAAGAACTACCTTCTAAATGCCATAAGTGTTTTGAGAGAGGTCTAATAACTTCATCTAATACTTTATTGTAAATATCATTTAATCCAAGCTCTGGTAATAGAACGTCATTAGTAGGGTAAAATTCATGGCGGTCTTCTGTCCATTCATCTTTAGCCTCTGCTAAAGCAATTGCTTCTTTACAAAATTTAGGAGTAAATAAAGGTAATTCATATATGTTATCACCTAGATCATCTACCATTAAATCCCACTCGCCTTTAGCTACTGATAAGTTTAGGTATTTTAATTTCCATGCATCCCAATCAGAATCATCTAGTATCTCAAAATACTCTTGTGTTGAAGCATCAATCTTTATAGGTGCTGGAATTTGAGAAACCACTTCGTCCGTTCTAGTAATCATTTTTGGATTCTTAGTACCTATTGATTCTAAGCCGGGTTTAAATATATCTTGTACTGCTGTATTAGCAATATATGGATAGCTTATTGCACTTAAATATTGGTCGATAGGAACTACGTTAGTTTTTAAACCACCAGATAATAATAAACTAGCAGTGGTAGATTTATTAAGCATATATGCCGTCGAAGTAGTATTAAACGTTTGCGGTCTTACCCAATTATCATCTATATTAATAAGAGTATTATCGGTAAGGTCGTTCCTATTTAAAATAGCAATATCCCATCTAACAGAATCATCTGGTAAAGAATAATCTGCCATGTTAGTAGTACATAAAAAGTCATCTCTTAATATTAAGACTTTGTCTTTTCCGTCAAATATTATCTTTTCCCATATTAATCGATTCGTAATAGCTTCATCAATTTCTGCTTGTGTCATTTCAACAGGCCCCATTGCATATCCATCAGGCATGCCATTGTGAAATTGATTAATATTAATTATTTCAAATCCAGTCTCTTCAACAAAGCTGCATTGGTTTAATTTTGAAACTAAGTTAGCTTGGACAGCTTCAGTTGATTCTCCGGTGTTAATAATATAGATCTTTTCTATTTCCATAATTTAGGTATTTTATATTGTATAAAGTTAAACCATTGAAAGGCTGCACTATCCCATGTGAATAGCTTTACCCTCTCTTTAGCTTCTCGTATTGTTTTTCTTTTAATATCTAGATCAAGAGCCTTTAATGTTTCTATCGCCATATTAAACATTGTTTCATAAGGCTGATCTGCAGGAATTATGATTCCATCTTTAACCACCTCTTGTAAAGCTGCTTGATTTGAGCATATTGGTAATACACCTGACGCCATCATCTCTAAAGCTGTAATACAAAATGTTTCTTCATATTTAGTTATATACGGCCAATATGTGGCCTTCTGCATTGCTATATGTAGTTCAGATTGAGATACACTTCCTATTTCTGTAACTCCTAAATCTTTAGTGGCTTTAAGTTTATCTAGTACTCCGTGTATATTATACCATCCCTCTTTATTTGGATCTGAGTATGCTGGATAATATATGTCTAACGTAGCGCCTGGCATTACGTTTTTAATCTCTGGCCAATATGTTAATAGTTCTGATAAGCCACGGTCAGCTGCTGAAGACCATATAAATTTCATTGGATCTTTCTGAACTTTAGCTTTGAATTTTTCTAAGTTAATACCGTTTGGCATAACCTGTAATTGACCCTTAAAAGCTTCTGTAACTATTGTATCTTTAATAGTATTAACCGCCCATTCAGATGGTGCGCAAATAACATCGACTGTATTTAATAACTCAGCATGGTTTGGTAACGACGTTCCTTGGTAGTAATCATAATAATCAGTATTATGCATCCAAAACATTTTAAACGCTTTTTCTTGATTTGCGTCTTGTGTGTATTTTACAAAATTAATATAGTTAACTCCTACTATTGTATCGAAATGATTTGGAAGCTTAGAATACTTATCTTGAAAGTTTTGAATGTCAATCCATTCTATACCATTTACATTGGCGTTATTAACAGTACCTGCAACAGTAACATTATATCCATATCTTGATAGACCTTCTGCAATATTAATTACAGCAATTTCAGTACCACCTAAACCTGTTGTGGTATTACCATCCCATGTATAAGATGTATAACCTATCCAAAATAGTACCTTCATATATTATCTGTAATGTGAACCACCCACCCAAAGAACTAAAGATCTTCTAGTACCTTTAGTAACTGGAGTTACCCTATGCATCATATAACTTGGAAATACAACTGTAATTCCTTTTCCACGTGGACATATATGTGATGTTTCAAAAACACCATGCCCATTACCGCCTCCAGTAATTTCTAGATCTCCACCTGCATACTCATCATCTTCAGATAATTGTAGGGTAATTGATACTTTTCTTTTAGACGCTAAATCACCAGGACCTACATCTTGATGCCAATCATAGTGCCCGTTTTCATTTGCATAATATTCAGTGTATTGAATATTTTCATCTGCAGAAATTAAATCAAAATTCCAAGTTTCATCATTAGCTTCTTTTGCAAGTTCCATCATTCTTACATATAACCAATTCCAGTCATCTGATTGTGGAATCCATTTTACCATTGATGATCTTGCGCCATTAGGATTATCATGTTCTACAAGCTCGCCATTTTCTGCAAGTGTCGTCGCTCTTTCTATAGGTAATTCTGAAGCTAACTTAATTACTTTATCAACCTCTTCTTTTGATAGGCCACCTTGAAACCAATACCATTGTTGTGGATCGTTTTCTTTTTGTTCAAATAAGAAACTTTTGTTCATTAAAATTTATGTTTAAATATTATATGAATAACTAATAAATTGTTTACATATTATTTATCTAAATTTATTTAGACCAACTTGAAACCTTTTCTAGCAGAGTGCATATAAGTTATGTCTTTAACCTCAAAGCCAGATTAGGGTCTGGTTGGGACGTACAGTTTATCACTCCAAGCTTCCGCATGTATTTCCCATGGACGTTCTCGCCAAGGCATGGACCAGTAATAAATTTCGTCTTTCCAGCGCACAGCATCTGTTGGTAGATCTTCAAGCAAATTATAGTGAAATTGATATACATGAATTAGCTCATGCATTAGAACTCTTTGAGTTTGTTCTAGTGTTAACCCTCGGTTAAGTTGTATAAAATATGTGCCATCAATAATTTCAGTAGTTAGACCTAGTATTGCAGGATGCAAAGGTCCCCATTTTATTTCTAACTCTACGGTTTTATATGGAGGCTTTAATAAGGAATCATTTACGAAACTTAAAATACTTTCATTCTGAATTACTTGCCGTATTGTAAGACTTGGATTTCGATCTAAAAAATTAACTTTCGCGGGCTGGTTTTCTTTATGTAGATGTACAAAGAATAGTAATAAAGCTACTAAAATAGTTAAATGTTTTCGCAAGATAAGTTAGTGTGATTATTAATATATGTATCACACTAATATTTAGCTATCAGTAATAGTGGCTGTCGTACTTAGTTCACCTGTTGCAACTCCAAAACTATCTTCTGGCCAAAGAGTCATAATAATAGTTTCATCACCTTCGGCTAAATTATCTTTTATGTATTTCATAGTTATACTAGCACTTCCTGTTGAATCTATTACAAACAATCCAAACGCGTCACCAAATTTAGGCTTTGAAAGTCCTGCCTCTTCTGCTCCTGATTCTGGCCAAAGTTGTAAATCAGACTTATCATCTGCACCTGCACTGACACGGCTAATATCTAGATAGTTAAAAGTACCTGTTAATTTAAAAAATACACGTAAACCTTCTGGTAAACTAGTTCCAGTTAAATTCCATGTTACTGTAGTTCCCTCTGCTGCATTAACAGGATTTACATTAATACCTGTTATTGAATAATTAGAACTAGGTAATTGAGGCATTGGCCCAGAATATATTTCCGGATAAGTTTCAACCGGCATGTTTAATTGGGTTTTAATATTATCAGCCTTTTCATTTAATTCATTAAGAGCATCTAAACACAATATTTGTAAAGCTTCATAGTCTACCCAATAATAGTCTTCAGTTTCAAACTCAGCCCAATCTTCATCCATCGTTTTTACTAAAGAAGGCTCTATAGCCATAAGTTCTTGTGCTATTAAACCTACCTGTCTAACAGGAGATCCGCCTTCTTCTACTTGGCCGTATCCAAATGATTGTCCTAATTCATTGAAATAGAAATAATAAGACTCTAACTGTTTTACTTTAGCTAAAGCAGATCCAGTAGGCCCTATATGGTTAGTAAATCTAGGATCTCCTGCCCATTTTCTATTTATTAAATAACTAAATGCCATTATCTTGTTCTTTTTTATTTATTATTCTATTCAAAACCTTCATCCATTGTCAGACACTGTCTACCACCACTGTAAGGGCCGTTAATACTCATATACCCGCCGGAATAATATAGTCGCGTTGATGAACAAATATCTGCTACTCGTCCTGAATCCATGTACGTGGATTGGCTTCTTCCTCCTGATGTCCAATATAACCAGCCGGACGCATACACAGATATAGTCCAAAGATCTTCACTTACTCCACCTGCTGGTCCTGGAGCTCCAGTTGATCCAATATAACCTTTTGCTCCTCGTGGTCCTGTTCCACCACCAGATCCACCTGATGCATTTGTTCCTGAAGGTCCAGCAGGTCCTTTATCACCTTGAGCTCCTCTGTAAGCTGTTCCAGGAGGTCCCGGAGGTCCAGCATCTCCTGCGGTTCCTCTATAAGCTGTTCCAGGAGGTCCTGGAGGTCCAGCATCTCCTGCTGTTCCTCTATAAGCTGTTCCAGGAGGTCCTGGAGGTCCTTGATCTCCGTTTAATGGTATTGATGCTATACCAGAATCTCCGCCGCCACCTGTTGCACCTTTTTGTCCATCTTCTGCTCCTGTAGGGGTATTTCCAGGAGCTCCTGTTAATCCTTTATCTCCTACTGCTCCTACATAATTTGTTCCGGCACCACCACCAGATCCAATATCTCCGGAAGCACCATAATATTGATTACCTTTAGCACCACCATCACCAATCGCACCTTTATTACCTTTATCACCGGTCGGCTGTAAACCTTTTTGACCACCGTCACCTGGAAGTCCTTTATATCCAGTTGCTCCTTTAGCACCTTTTGGGCTATCACCAACTCCACCACCAGAACCTTTTTGTCCTAATGCTCCCTTATCTCCAACTGGTGTTGGTCCATTATCTCCTCTAAGACCTTTATCACCAGGTGCTCCAATATCTCCAAATGGGGTTTTCGGTTGGGATCCTTGAGGACCCTTAGTACCTTTAATTCCTCTATCACCGGTCGGCTGTACACCTTTATCACCTTGTCCACCGCCAGAACCAACAGCACCGGTAGGCCCTTTTGTACCTTTTGGTTGATAACCTTTAACACCTTTATTACCTTTATCACCAGGTGCTCCAAGATCTCCAACTGGTCTATCACCTGAAGAGCCTATTTCACCCTTTTGGCCTTTAATACCAAGATCACCCTTTGGTTGTAAACCTTTATCACCTTGTCCACCGCCAGAACCAAATGCACCTTTATTACCTTTATCACCTTTTACTTGAGTACCTTTAATACCCTTAAGGCCTTTATCACCAGTTGCACCCTTTGTACCTTTTGGCTGAGTACCTTTAATACCAGGTCCTCCTATTAGTCCTTTAAGTCCTTTAGCTCCTACAACTTGAGAATCGAAATTACCATAACCAGCATCACCACGATCACCAGCAGCACCGGTCGCACCTTTAAGCCCAATTGGATTATCACCAATTATACCTAAAATACCCTTTTGTCCTTTTTGACCAACATCACCTGTTGGCTGTAAACCTTTTTGACCCAGTGGGCCTTTAGCACCTTTAGGACCTTGTACTCCTTTTGCTCCTTTTGGAGAATCTCCAATTAAACCAAAAATACCTTTTTGACCTTGGCCACCTTTGCTACCCTTTGGGCTATCACCAGTAGGTCCAACTTGACCTAAAATACCTTTTTGACCTTTATCTCCTGCAGGATTACCTCCTTTGGCACCTTTTTGACCACCGTCACCGATAATACCTTTAATACCTTTAATACCTACTGGAGAGTCTCCACCAATACCAAAAATACCTTTATCACCAGCTGCACCTTTAGCACCTTTTGGGCTAGGGCCGACATCACCGATACCACCTTTAACACCCTTGATACCCTTTGTACCTTTTGGCTGATTACCTTTATCACCAGGTGCACCAATATCACCAGTATCTCCTATTGGAGATGAACCTCTTCCACCGTCTCTTCCACCATCTCCTGCTGTACCGCCAATACCTAAAATACCTTTAGCACCTTTTAGTCCTTTAACACCTTTAACACCAATCTCACCAAGTGCACCTTTTGCACCTTTTGGACTTGCGCCAATATCACCTTTGCTACCCTTAGGGCTAGGACCGGCAATACCTTTTTGGCCGATAACATCTGCAGCAACATATCTACCTTTAATACCTTTTTGCCCTTGGCCACCTTTGATACCCTTGATACCTTTTTGGCCTTTATCACCAAGTATACCAGTACTACCTGTAGGTCCCTTTGCACCCTTTGCACCGATATTACTAAATTGTGTTAAATACTCAATTACATCAGGAGTTTCAGATATAACCTCTTCCATTCTAGGATATGCCCATGTTAAACTAGAACCTGGACTAGTAGCATAGTAATGATATGTTCTGTGTCTAAGCGAAGTTGTTGTTGTTGCCATAATAGCATCACCACCTACATTACCGCCGCCAGTATTACCTATTCGGCCTCCTTCGATTGTATAAACACCACTTTGTTCATGTCGACCTGCGCTAGTACTTGTACTAGAAGGATAAATGTGACCTACATATAGATACCATTGATCTTTTTCTAAATTGTCAATACCAGAATAGTGAAAATAAGGATTCCCTTCAGAACTTCCATCACTTATTCTTTTTACAGTACTTCCACCACCATTACATCCAAAATAAAATGTACCTGCAGTTGCATCTGTAGTTCTTTTTACCCAAACACTAAATCTATATAATTTTCTATGATCTGCGCTAACGAAGCCACTATTCCAACCACCGTCGCCACCACTATCACCTGTTGGAATTGATTTCCATAATACAGTAGTTTCATCAAAGGGTCCATTGTCTGTGAATAAAAGATTTTCATTACTGTTTCCATTACGAGAAAATCCAGTAGCTGAAGTATTACCTGCAGTCCATGTTGAATAATCAAGCATGTTATCATTATTAACACCTAAAGGTCCTTGTTCACCTTGATCTCCTAAAGGTCCATTTGGACCTAATATACCCTTGATGCCTTTAAGGCCTTTATCTCCTGTCCCACCTTTAATACCTTTGAGGCCTTTAATACCTTTAATTCCTTTTTGACCTTTTTCGCCAATAGGCTCTGCGGCACCCTTTTGTCCTTTTTGTGGTACTTCACCGTCATGCCCCTTTTCACCTCGTAAATAATCGAAGTGATCAGGGTGCATGTTATCGGTAGTAAAAGCAGGGTTACCTGCGATCAGAATTTTATTATAGTCAGCCATTTATTGCTCTTTTCTATTATTAACTACCTAATTGGTTTTCAATTGCGGTTATTTTATTATCTAAATCTTTTATCGCTTCAACTAAGATTGGCGATATTCTTGAGTAATCTACACCTAATAGTTCCTCATATCCACTTATCTGTTCTGGTAATGGGAATACTAAGTCTGGGAATTGAGCCTGAACTTCTTGTGCAATTAAACCATATTGTGGTTGGTTAGCAGGTAAGCCTATTGACTGTCCTAATTCATTCGCATCCCATATAACACCTCTTAAAGCTTTTATCTTATTAAGAGTATTACCAATTGGTCCTTCGATAGTTTTAATTCTACTATCTGAAGCTCCTGGAGGTCCCGTAGGTCCTGTGTTACCTTTATATCCTCTAGGTCCCTGAGGTCCTGTAGGTCCTTGCGAAGATGTTCCCGGAGGTCCACCAGGTCCAGTTGCACCTGTATATCCTTTAATACCAGTAGCATTACTACCTTTAGGTCCCGGAGGTCCTGCATATCCTTTAATACCAGTAGCATTACTACCTTTAGGTCCCGGAGGTCCTGCATATCCTTTAATACCTGTGGCATTACTACCTTTTGGTCCTGCAGCCCCTGTAGCACCTTTAATACCCGTGGCATGGCTACCTTGAGGTCCCTTTGCACCAGTTGCACCTTTTTGTCCTTTTTGAGTTCCACCAGCACCACCTTGAGGTCCTTTTGCACCAGTAGGTCCTTTAATACCTGTGGCATCACTACCTTTAGGTCCAGTTGCACCTTTTTGTCCTTTAGTTCCAGCATTACCAGCACCACCTTGAGCACCTTTTTGTCCTTTTTGTCCAGCACCACCTTGTGGTCCTTTAGCACCACCGCCACCAGTTGCACCTTTTTGTCCTTTTAGACCTGTAGCACCTTTTTGACCACCGCCACCTGTTGGTCCGATAGGGCCTTTATCACCTTTTGGTCCAACACTACCTCCTGGACCTTGAGGTCCTTTAGAACCTTGAGATCCTTTATCACCTTTTGGCCCCATGGGTCCTTTTAAACCTTGAGGTCCTTTATTACCTGCGGGACCGATACCACCTACATCTCCCTTCGTTCCTTGTAGTCCTTGTGGTCCTTTAGCACCACCGCCACCTTGAGCACCTTTTACACCAGTTGCACCTTTTTGACCTAGATCTCCCTTCGTTCCTTGGGCACCAGTAATACCACGATCACCAGTTCCACCCTGAGGTCCTTTTGTACCCTGAGGTCCTTTTGTACCAGTAGGTCCCTTTACACCAATATCTCCTTTAGGTCCTTTAGTACCTTGAGGTCCTTTTGCGCCAGTTACACCAATTGGACCTTGAGCACCTTTTTGTCCTTTTTGTCCTGTATCTCCTTTAGGTCCTTTTAAACCTGCAATACCCTGCGGTCCTTGTAAACCAGTTTGTCCTTTTTGACCTTGAGGTCCAGTTCCACCAGTTCCACCCTGAGGTCCTTTATCTCCTTGTGGTCCTTGTAAACCAGTTCCACCTTTAGAACCAGAACTACCTTTTAAACCTTGAGGTCCTTTGTCTCCTTTTGGTCCTTGTCCACCCTGAGGTCCGGTTGTACCCTTTTGTCCTCGATCTCCAAATGTACCTTTTACACCTTGAGGTCCTTTTGCACCAGTTACACCAATTTCACCTTTTTGGCCTTTGCCACCTTGAGCACCTCCGCCACCTTGAGCACCTTGAGGTCCAGTAACACCTTTTTGTCCTTGAAGTCCTAGTTGTCCCTTTTGTCCTTCTCCACCTTGTGGTCCGGTTGGGCCTTTTACACCAGTTTGTCCTTTTTGTCCTTGGGCACCTTTTTGTCCTTTATCACCAACACTTCCGCCGCCACCTGTTGCACCTTTTTGTCCTTTATCACCTTGTCCACCGCCAGAACCTTGAGGTCCCGTTAAACCTTTTTGTCCTTGGGCACCTTTTTGTCCTTTATCACCACCAATACCTTGAAGGCCTTGAGAACCTTTTTGTCCTTTATCACCATCTATACCTTGATCTCCACCAGGTCCTTGACCACCAGTATTACCTTTAGGTCCTTTTGTACCCTGCGGTCCTTTATCACCTTTTGGTCCAGCAGGCCCTTTAAGTCCATCCGCACCTGGATTTCCTTTAGGTCCTTTATCACCTTGTAAACCAACATCACCAGTACCTCCGCCAGAACCTGTGGTACCTTGTTGGCCTTTTTGACCTTCAATACCTTGTAATCCAACTTCACCTTTTTGGCCTTTACCACCTTGTGGGCCAGTCGGTCCTTGTAAACCAATCTGTCCTTTTTGTCCTTGTGGTCCTTCAACACCTTGTTGACCTTTTTGACCTAGGTCTCCCTGGTCTCCTTGAGGTCCTTTAGTACCTTGGTTACCATGCGTACCTTTTTGACCTTTGCCACCTTGAGGTCCATTTGGTCCTATAATACCTTGTGGTCCTTTTGTGCCCTGTGGTCCTTTTACACCTACTTCACCTTGTGGTCCTTGTGGTCCCAATTGTCCTTTTTGGCCTTCGTCACCCTTGGGTCCAACATCACCTAGGATTCCAAAAGTACCCTTTTGTCCTTTTTGACCTTTATCACCGTAAGTTCCCTTTTGACCTTTTTGACCTTTATCACCTTTCATGGCACTATATGCAGTAGGGTCAAAATTACCCGCATGCAATATTATGTGTCCTTGAATAGTGGCTCCTGCCTTTAAATTCGCCATGTGCTAGTTTCTTGTTTTTGTACTTATTTTATATATCAGTTTCATTATGCTTCAGTAAAATCCCAGAAGTGTGCATCACCCCCTGCTGTTAAATTCATTGGGTCTATTTCTGTTAAAAACGGAAATAGAGCTTCATGCCAAATGCTTTGGTCTTGATAAACTTCAGTTCTAATTTGAGGATATACCGTATTTATACCCGAAGTCATTTGAATTACTCTTGCATCAATTCCTTGAGCAATCCCATGTGAAGCATCTACAATTTGTCTTTCCGGAGCAAATCCACCTCCAAATTCATATTCACCAGCCCATTGACCAAAATACTTATCATGCCATTCAGTTACTTGTGTAGCATCCATCCAGTGTGGTAAATAGAATATAGTAAATAATCTCCATTGCCCATTATTACCGTCATACGGTTGAAATGGGTAATCAGAAATACTAGGACCTGTTATTTTAGTTCCTGTACTATATAGAGTTCCATCATATCCTTTTAACTCTTGATTAGCAGATGTTACTAAAGATATTCTACCTGGAGCTTGAGCTGAACCTAATGTAGTAAAGTCTCTTACTCTAAGCCAACAACCTGCCATATAAACTTTAGAGCTATCTACACGTAAACCTATTCTTTGCGACGAGGTGTTTGGATCCCAACCAAGAGATTGTTCAAATGATTGATTTGTCGTTGATTCTCTAACTTCTGTTATACATACTCCTGTTGTTTGCTGAGTTGAGCTAACTCTATATTCTCCAAAACGAATTTCATTATGAGCTCCTATGCCAGTTGAACCTAGGCTACCTCCATTGTAAAAATGATTTTGCCATTGAGTGTTTCCACTGTTAGGCATATTTAATGGATAAACGTAACTTTGATCAACTAAATTTCTGTCGCTTGCATAAAAAACACTAAAGACCTCTCCTTTAGCAATATCAAAATCTACAGGGCCTTCAGTTATGTTTAATGCGTTGATGTGCCATTTATGTACTGCAACATCTCTTTCTTGATCCGGGTTAAAACCAGCTTTATATATTTCTAAGTTCCTACCACTTACATTATCATAAGGAGCACCTGCTCCATTACCACTACCAGCAGTTGCAAATATTTCTACTTCTAAATCACCTGTACCTAAATTACTTTGTCTTGTATGTAAAAACTCGAATTTTTTAAATACATCAACAGACTCCATAACATAATTATATTGAGTACCTCCGTCAAATAATTTAATATTCATGTAACCTGCCCAATGAGCTGCTCCACCTTCTACTTTATTAAATACAGTAATACGTAATTTTTCATTTTTTAAAACTCTGTCTTTTCCGGCACTATCCCATGGAATAGTTTTTGAAGCTATAGTACTACTAGCTAAACCAGTATATGAAAATTCACCAGCACCTGTTCCTGAAGAAAGATCTTCGCCATAACCAGCGTGTCCCATAGTGTTTTTATCATGCTCTATTACTAATTGAGTAGTTGCATTAGCTGCACCCGATCCAACTCCTTGTAGAGCCTCTGATAACTGACCTATGTTATTAACATTAGTAATTACTCCAGCATAACTGTAGTTTTTACTAACACCAGCAACATTTTTAGTCATTCTCCAAGATCTAAAATCAGTAAACTGATTAATCCAATCCGGACTAGCGTGAATGTTACCGACATTAACAATTACAATAACACATTCCTGGCTACTAGAGTACCAACCATCTAATACAGCAGCACCCTCTGTTAAATCTTGCAATTCAGCTCTTACAAATTTAAAATCAACTAAACGAATACCTGGAGATGTATTACCCCCATTATATGCGTTAGCATCACTATAATAATTAAACTTTAAACAGTAATAACCATTTGCAAATCCATGTGCTGTAGTATGTGATTTTGCATTAAATTCTAAGTAACCACCAGATGCTAGCTTGCTAGTGTCAAGGGATACGCCGTTTCCAGCATAATATCCACTACCACTTTTATTATTTGGCACCCATCTAATATATGCATCGTTTACTTTAGCGGTATTACCCATACCTTGTGCAGTAATCATCGTGTCAGTATAACTTCCGCCTACTGATACATTCTCATGTGTTGCCTTTCTATCTCTTGTTAAATCTAAGCTCATATTCGTGTCCTATTATCTTTGATTAAAATGTAAATCTCATTGTTGAACCGTTACTAGTTATTTGACCACCACTTCTAAATAAGTATTCTGGTGAATTAACTAAACCTCCAACATATAATTTTCCATCCGTAGTCAAAGACATAGCACCTGCAGAAGCAGCTTGATTTTCATACTGCCATTTCCAACCTCTAGCGGCTGTATTAGTCATTTGGAATGTCATAGCATAGTCATTTAAATAACCATACGTTTGAGCAGATACCATACCAATACCATAAGATGCAGAGTTACCCCACATTCTATATTTAGCAGCGTTGTTTCCAGATTTCGCAGCAAATTGAGTTGGACCTGCTAATGAACTTCCATCGAATGTCGCGTTGGTTTCAGCGTTAGCCTGACCTTGTACTCCAGTTGATGTTAATATTCTATTATTAGAAAGATTCGTTATAGTTGCTGTACCTGAACTACCAGATGAACCAGATGTTCCTGAGTTACCAGATGAACCAGATGTTCCTGAGTTACCAGATGAACCAGATGTTCCTGAACTACCAGATGTTCCACTTGAACCAGAAGTTCCGCTTGAACCAGATGTTCCAGATGAACCAGATGTTCCTGAGTTACCAGATGAACCAGATGTTCCACTTGAACCACTTGTTCCTGAGCTACCTGAAGTTCCTGAGCTACCATCTAAGTCTCTTACTTCTTCCCAATCACTTCCATTCCATTGATACACTTTACCGTCTGCAGTATAACCTAATTGACCCTGAAATTCACCTTCACCTAAAGCTGCTAAGTTAGTTCCTGATTTAGCACCTGAATATCCAGATGAACCAGATGTTCCGCTTGAGCCAGATGTTCCACTTGAACCAGAAGTTCCTGAAGAACCAGATGTTCCGCTTGAACCAGATGTTCCAGAATTACCTGAAGAACCACTTGTACCATCTGAACCGCTCGTTCCACTTGAACCAGATGTTCCACTTGAACCTGAAGTTCCAGAATTACCTGAAGAACCAGATGTTCCATCAGAGCCAGATGTTCCACTTGAACCAGATGTTCCACTTGAACCAGAAGTTCCTGAAGAACCAGAAGTACCATGGTCACCATCAATACCTGAAGAACCACTTGTACCATCTGAACCACTTGTTCCTGAAGAACCAGATGTTCCACTGTTACCAGAAGAACCAGAAGTTCCAGAAGAACCAGAAGTTCCTGAACTACCAGATGTACCTGAAGAACCAGATGTACCAGAAGCACCAGTCTCACCCTTATCCCCTTTATCACCAGTTGCAACTAATGATATAACAATATCGTCTCCGTTTGCAAATGGACTAGTAGCAGAACCACCAGTGTTTGATAAATCTAATAATTGCCACCATCTACCTTGGTCTGTTAAATCACCTACTGCAAATAATAAGTAAGTATCTGCATCGAATTTTTTAGAAATTCTAATATGAGCTTTTACTCCTGAAGTAACAGCATCCATTGTCTCCATAATAGACTGAATAGATCCGTTAGAATCATCAGTTTCAGAAATATAAATTGCAGTTGCTGTATTTTGTACAGAAGTGTTTAATCTTATTCTACCGTCTGCTGGTTGTGCATTTGAAGTTGCAGTTGCAAATGTATAATCAAATGAAGCTCCACCAAAGTTACCGTCAGCACCCGAAGTACCTGAAGAACCAGATGTTCCACTTGAACCAGAAGTTCCTGAAGAACCAGAAGTTCCTGAAGAACCAGAAGTTCCACTTGAACCAGATGTACCGTCAGAACCTGAGCTACCTGAAGTTCCACTTGAACCAGATGTACCATCAGAACCTGAGCTACCTGAAGTTCCATCAGAACCTGAGCTACCTGAAGTTCCATCAGAACCAGATGTTCCCGAGCTACCTGAAGTTCCACTTGAACCAGATGTTCCATCAGAACCCGAACTACCTGAAGTTCCGTCTGAACCAGAAGTACCTGAAGAACCAGACGTTCCATCAGAACCTGAACTACCTGAAGTTCCAGAAGAACCAGATGTTCCTGAGCTACCCGAAGTACCTGAAGAACCAGATGTTCCACTTGAACCTGAAGTTCCAGAAGAACCAGATGTACCATTTAAATCCGAAGTTTGTACCCATTCTCCATTCCACATATAAACTAGGCCATCGGCAGTAAAACCTACTTGACCTATAAATTCACCATTACCTAAAGCTTCTAAATCATTTGCTGATTTAGCACCAGAATATCCAGAAGAACCAGACGTTCCTGAGCTACCTGAAGTTCCAGAAGAACCAGATGTTCCATCAGAACCTGAGCTACCTGAAGTTCCTGAAGAACCAGATGTTCCACTTGAACCTGAAGTCCCAGAATTACCTGAAGAACCAGATGTTCCGTCTGAACCAGATGTTCCACTTGAACCAGATGTTCCACTTGAACCAGAAGTTCCATCAGAACCTGAACTACCCGAAGTTCCATCTGAACCAGAACTACCTGAGCTACCTGAAGTACCTGAAGAACCAGAAGTTCCACCATCACCTTTTTCACCTTGAATACCTGAGCTACCTGAAGTTCCAGAAGAACCAGAAGTACCTGAAGAACCAGAAGTTCCAGCTGCACCATCTTCACCAGCAGGTCCCATTTCACCGTCAACTCCGGAAGAACCAGAAGTTCCATCAACTCCTGAAGAACCAGAAGTACCTGAAGAACCAGAAGTTCCACTTGAACCTGAAGTTCCGCTTGAACCTGAAGTTCCATCAGAACCAGAAGTTCCATCAGCACCTTTTTCACCTGAACTACCAGATGTTCCTGAAGAACCCGAAGTCCCACTCGATCCAGAAGTTCCGTCAGCACCATCAAGTGGCGCTGCAGTGTTTTCCCATTTACCGGTCGTAGAGTTATATGCTAAGTAATCGCCACTCTGAGCGTTTGTTAGCAATATCTCCTGTATTTGTTTTAATTTAAGTCTAGACATTTAATACGTTTGTATTTTTTTAGCGTTATATTATATATCCTTTTAGTATCTTATGATGGTAGAATTTAAAGGGAAGTTAATATTATTTTTTTGCTAATTTAATTAAATCCTCTACTGGGTCGTTTGCAACTAACAAACAGTATTCACCTGCAGTGCTTGGAACATAATTAAATTTTATATTGGGTAACTCTCCAGCATGCCATTTCGCTTTATTAAAAATATTAACTTGGTCTTGTTGCCATGCATGTATATGTAGATCTAATGATGTGATATTATTAGTTGCGCACCAAACATCTATGCTGCCCTGGTGCATTGAAAGCGGCCCTACCAGGTGGTTTATTGCCATATCATGTGCGTATAAAGCTGTAACGCCTTTATACCAACTAGGCCATTGTCCATCTCCGTCTTTAAATGCATTTTTTAATAACCAATCAGTCAATTGTAGCTGAAAATTAGAAATACCCACCATCATTTCTTTGTTCGCTATTAAACTAGCACCTAAATGTGAATACCCTCTATTTTTTAACCCAATTGATTTAGAAAGCAATCTAAGTTTTTCACGAACTAAATCACCTAGTTTTTCTACATTAGAATACATACCAATACCACAATATACTTTATCTTTCCACGGAATAAATGTTGCAAAATTCTTAGTTAAAAAAGTATCGCAATCTGTTTTAAATAAAAAATCATATTGTTCTAGTGCATCTAAATTAGATTTATCTTTAAACATCCCATAAGAATTTGTAAAAGGATAATTTTTATTCACAGGCTCCATTGCTATGAATTTAACGTTATCGTGTGGATATGTTAATTGAATTTTTTCTAATACCTCAGGATTAGTGAACGCAACAATATCCCAAGTATTATTAATATCCCACATTCGCCAAGACTTATATAGCCATGCGAATTCTTTAATAATCTTTTCATTGTTATCTATATAGACGATAATTGCACTCTTATTCATTATTTATATAAATTTGTTTTCCAGTCATATTCTAAACTGAGTTGATGTATGTTTTTCCCAGCATGTAAGTTATCTAAGAGCTTCTTGTATGTGTCTACTAGACCCTCGTTGTAAACTGTATATCTTGTCATAACTTCTTCATTCCTTTCGTTATACGCGTCTATGTTATTATCATGGTTCTCTATAACATGCTTTAATAACTCAGCTCCTTTTTCAGCTTCAAAGTCAGGATAAAAATAACCGGCATCTTTAATCATATCAGCATTGTGTATTAAAGGGAATTGTAAATACATTACATCTAGATAAGCGTAGTTAAGGGGATTTTCCCATTGGTGTGATATTACAATATCTGTCATTTGCGATAAAATATAATGGATAGGGAATCTATGCTGTACCATTATTTTGGATTTACCGTCTTCATTTTTTTTACTTGTTAAATGTAATTTGCCAATAAACCTTCTCCAGAATGAATTTTTATATAATCCAGAAGCGCTAACAATATTTAATTTTTTAAATGGCTCACCGCCCAAGTGTAAATACTGTTCTGCGATTAACATAGGAATCATACTGAATTTTACAACATTTAGATTTGGTTCAAATACAGTTAATTCTAAGTCTTTAACAGCCTTACCTGGTTGGTAAATTGGTATATCATCCACCTTTAACATTTCATTACCATTCTCGTCTACTGTCATCCCACCATAATGGCCTTCTATTTCATCAATAAACATCGGGTCCCAAATAAATGGAACTGCAAATACTTTTTCTCTTGGCAATCTATGTGTTATTGAGTAGTAGTCTTGGTTTTGATAACCTTGTTGAGGGACATACCAAACTTCATCTATGTTTTGATTAAAAGTCACTCCAATATTTTCTACATCTTCCGGTTTTTTATGAATCATATTCTCCATGTCAATGACATAGTTATTTCCACATGCATATTTAATAACCTTCTTATTAGGCCCTGTTAATCTAAACTTATCAACTTCTTCTGGGCCAATTGCAGTACCTAATAGAATAAGAACATCACAACTAGCTAAGTATTGTTCATAATCATATATTGGGAACTTCTTACTATCCCATGCAATCTCATCATCCTTTAATCTACCACCGGCGCCTCTAGTAACTTCTTTACTAGTATCTAATAGAATAACATTATTGCCAGTTTTTTGTAAAGCGTTCATTAAGAATATGGCATTAAGTTTAATACCGTTAATCCACATACTTTCATTTGGTTTTCTTAAACCTAATGTAATTCCTATTTTCATAAAATTGGTTATATTTTGATACAATCTATATATCTTACAAACAAAAAAAGGTCCCCGAAGGGACCTTTTAATTTACTTAATCAGTTGTCGAATTATAGTTCAACGCCAGTCACATAAATGTGATCTTCAGCATCAATATCGTAACCAATGTTAGTTAATGTAAAGTTTACACCGTCAACAGTAGACCAACCATCACCACTCTCACCAATTATTGGGTGAATGTTATGACCATTAATGAATACCAATAGGTCTTCTTTAGCTGCAAATCTTAAACCCGTGATTCTGAATTCAGATGCAGATCTAAATGTACCCATTTGGTGTACATATTCGTCAGCTTGCGCTAATGCAGCTTCAGCATTTTCAGCTCTTAACTTCTCTACAGATACAGCTCCACTTAACTCAACGTCAGTTGCGTAAGTATTACCTAATGCACCAATTACAGTGTCAATAGACGCTACATCACTATTAGTACTAGAAATTTCATTACTTACTGCATTAGAGATAGCTGTAATAGTTTCAGATGTTCCCATCGTCGCTAATACATCCTCAATACTAAGTACATCAGAGTTTGTTGCAGAAATCTCCGCGCTTAATGCGTTAGATAATACTACGTCTAATGAAGTGTTAGTAGAAACTACTACTCCTATAGATGCCAATCCAGATGTTAATGCTCCACCGTCAGCAGTATCTAAACTGTCAACGTAAGAGATAACTTCTCTGAATTGATCTAAGTCAGCTTCACTACCCGCTAAGATAGCACTAACTGCGTTAGATACAGCAGTTACATCACCATCAGTACCGGTAATTCTAGTGTCGATAGATGCTACATCACTGTTAGTTGTAGAAATCTCCGCGCTTAATGCGTCAGAAAGAACTTTAACATCAGTAGATGTTGCAATAATCTCAACGCTTAATGCATCAGAAAGAACTTTAACATCAGTAGATGTTGCAATAATCTCAGCGCTTAATGCGTCAGAAAGAACTTTAACATCAGTAGATGTTGCAATAATCTCAGCACTCAAAGCTGTGGAAACAGCTAGGAAGTTACTTGACGCTAAAGACTCTAAAGAGTCGATAGAAGCAGCTTCATCTGTAGTTCCAGCAGTGATTAATGAATTCACTTTAGAATCAAAATCACTAATTTGTTTTACTTTTAATCTTGCCATTTTTTATATGTTGTTTATTTAGGCCTAAAGGAAACATAATTGTTTCCCTTTCATTCTTATTTATCGTTATATAATTGTTTTTAAAGGAGCATTGCCGCGTTTAAGCGCATTTATTTTTATTTATTTTTATTGCAAAAAAAAAGCCGCTGGATAGCGGCTTCTAGTTGTTATATTATAGTAGTAGTTTAGCTTGAAGGTTTTTGATATGAAATTTCTAGATCATCACTAGCCTCTAAATCAAATCCAGCTGCAGTTGCATTCCAATATAATAAGTCTAACGCGACTACATCTGCGATAGGTCTTACAGTTGCTCCACCGTCACCGGAGAAATATAAAGGTGAAAAAGAGCCTGTTTGAGATATATCAGTTTGTAAACCGTTTACTCTAGCTATTATCATACTATCCGAGAATGGTTGATATTGAATTCCAGTATTTGATGCTAAAGCACCGTCACCTGTCGTAGCGTTTACAACAAGGTCTTGTTTGTGAGCTATACCTGTTACAGCAACTCCTCCGCCAGATCCTTCTTCATCCTCGATCATTACTAAAAGAGGTGGAGTACCTGCAGATGAAGATACCATACCGTTAGCGTTAACGAATGTACCACTTCCAGTTAAGCCAATATCACCACCATCTGCTCTTGTTAATGTTAGAATAGAATCAGTAGATACTGTTGCTGTAAGTGGCATTGCTGTTGCTTGTGCAAAAGTTTGCCCAGCAGCATCACCAGCTACTTCCGTAATTGTAATACCAGTTGCAGTACCACCAATACCTGAACCTAAAGTTAAAACTAACTTTGGATATACTGTATTGTTGTTACCACCTGTGTTTGCTTCAGTAGAAGCTGTAATATCAACATTGTTTGCTACACAAGCTGCATTAATATCTATAACCATTTGAGTAGCTGAGATAGTTAAGTAACCTCCACCAGTTCCAGGGAATGTTCCGTCGGATGTTGAGAAAGAAACACTAGCAGAATTATTACCATCTGAAAGTGTAATCCCCATAGCAGAGTTATTTGCTCCTGCATCTGCAGAAGATACTATTACAACATCACCATTTGCTGGGTTTAAACCACCATCATAAGATTTTAATATAGTTGGTAATAAAGGGTTACTTGCTACTACACCGCTGTCCGCGCTATCTTGATTGATTAAAGCAACTATTCCTGCAGTATCTAAATTTTCAAAGTCAGCTACTGAATAATTGTTTGTATTTATATTAAGTGAGTCTCCAGTAGTTGATGCTATATTAGCAACACTTGCTGTAACTACAGTAGGAATAGCATCTCTAAATTGAAAGTAAACTTTATCTCCTCCATCTGCTTCAACATTAGTAATATCTCCAGCTTTTATATTTGAAGTATACCATGTATCACCTGCGGATCCTGCAGCTAAACTAGATGGAACATTAAAATTATCAATAATAGTATTGAATGGTTTAATATGAATCACGGTATTGTTATAGCCTGTTGAAACTACTAATCCTAATTTAAAATCAAAAGCATTTTCATTTCCAAATGGTAATAGATTACCATCAGTACCGATACTAATTATTTGACCTACACTTACAGCTTGCGGAGTATCAAACTCCATTCTAAATCTTTCGTCTTCTTCTTGAATAGCAAATCTAGACTGTAGTAAATCTACAGCTACTTTATCACCAAAGAAACTAGCAGCATCTTCACCTGCGATTAATGGTTTACCAGAATCAGATACTTCAAAGAAAGCAACTTCTGTAATTCCAGCAATAAAACCATTTGCTCTATAGTTTTTATATGAGAATGCATCTACATCTTTTGCAACAAAAGAAACAGAAGTTTCAGATTTAGCATTCATCTTAATTATTTGTAAACAAGTTTTACCCTCGTTATTAACTAACCAATCTCCAGTCTTAATATCTAATCCTGTATAGGCTCTAGTAGTACCAGATCTAGTTTCATCAGAACCAATTGATTGAGTATCAATAGAACTAACAGTAATATTAAATTCAATACCAATATTAGAACCATCAGGTCCTAATCCGGAAGCATCGTTGTGTTCATATCTCTTAGATATTTCTGTAGATGTTACTGTTCCTTTTAAGAATAGTATCGGGTTATCTATGTTGTAATTAGCCATTTACCTTTTTGTTATTATTTAAAGGGTGGCCGAAGCCACCCTATCTTTTATTACTTTATTAGAATGAAATTATTAAGTATGCATGAGGCAACTTAGATGGGTTTCCAAATGCTCCAGCAACTGCGTTACCATAAGATAGCGCTGACTGATCAACGATTAATCTAACGTTATATGATCCTGCGCCAGAGAATGAAGCTCCGCCCCATTGTCCATCAGCACCAGATGCTCCATCCGTTGTAGCTTGGTGTGTAAATGCACCAAGACCAACTTCGTATTGAACTTGTTTAGTATCTCTATCGTATGCCGCAGCTGTATAATTTCCAGTTGCAGGATTCCAACCATAACCGATAATCGATGTTGGAGGATTCGTGTCTGAGAAATTAAGAGTTACATCATGTCCACTATTACCACCAGTTGAAGTTTGAGAAACAATGCTTGCTCCTGCAGTTGCAAATCCAGTTGCAGCAACAAATGTAGTATTAGGAGTAATTAAAGACTCGTTAACATCATATTCTAATCTTAATAAGTATTTAACTCCGCCGCCACCGCCGCCACCTGCGCCAGTATCACCTTTTGTACCTTGTGGTCCTTCTGGTCCTTGTTGACCTTGTGGACCTTGTGGACCTTCAGCTCCTTCAGCTCCATCAGCTCCATCAGCTCCAGGAGTTCCAGCATCACCTCGATCTCCTTTTTCACCTGTTACACCAATTTCACCAGCAGCACCAGTATCACCTTTTGTACCTTGTGGTCCATCTGCACCTGTTTGACCAGTTACACCTTGTATACCCTGTGGTCCTTGAATAGATCCACCGGAAATCCATTGTGTTCCGTTCCAGATCCATAATGAATCGTCTGTTTGATTTATATAAGCATCACCTTGTGTGTTTCCGGCTACAGGTAAATCACCTACAGTATTAACAGCACCTTGCATTGTAATTCCAGTTCCAGTTGAACCAGTAGCTCCTTGAATACCTTGAATACCTTGATCTCCTTTAGCACCAACAGCACCATCAGCACCATCGTTACCAGGATTACCTTTTGGACCCACGGGTCCAGTTCCACCTTGTAAACCTGTATTTCCTTGATCTCCTTTAGCTCCATCAGCTCCGTCAGCTCCGTCAGCTCCATCAGCTCCAGCAGGACCCTGTACAGTAGAATCTGCACCTGCGGCTCCAGTATCACCTTGAGCTCCGTCAGCTCCATCAGCTCCGTCTGCACCAGCAGCTCCAGCTAAACCAGCAGCACCTTGTGCTCCAGGCTCGCCCTTAGCACCGGCAGGACCAGCAACATTAGAATCTGCACCGTCTGCACCGGCAGGACCAGTATCTCCAGGTTCTCCTTTAGCTCCAGCTACACCAACATTTCCATCAGCTCCGTCAGCTCCAGCAACACCAGGAATACCTTGATCACCTTGATCTCCTTTAGCTCCATCAGCTCCGGCAGCTCCAGCAGGACCTTGTGCACCTTGTGGGCCTTGTACAGTAGAATCTGCACCAGTATCACCTTTAGCACCAGGATTACCTTGTGCACCTTGATCACCTTGATCTCCTTTAGCTCCATCAGCTCCGTCAGCTCCAGCAGGACCTTGTACAGTAGAATCTGCACCAGTATCACCTTTATCACCTTGTGCACCGGTTGCTCCAGCTACACCTTGTATACCTTGTGGTCCAATAGGACCGGCATCTCCAACATCTCCTTGAGCTCCAGCATCACCTTGTATTCCTTGAACACCTTGCACACCTTGTGCACCTGGATCACCTTTAGCACCAGGATTACCTTGAGCTCCGTCAGCTCCATCAGCACCTTGAGCACCTTGAGCTCCGTCAGCACCTTGTGGTCCGATTGGACCTTGAACACCAGTTGCTCCGTCAGCACCATCTAGTCCAGGAATACCCTGGGCTCCGTCAGCACCATTAGCACCATCAGCTCCAGCAGCTCCGTCAGCTCCAGCAACACCTTGAGCACCTTGAACTCCAGCAACACCCATAACTCCTTCTGGTCCTTGAGGACCTTGTGGGCCTGGTTCAGTAGATTGTTCTCCTTTTTCACCAACAATTCCTTGAGCACCTTGATCTCCTTGATCTCCTTTTTCACCAGGAATACCTTGAGCTCCAGCATCACCTTTAAAACCTTGGTTACCTTGATTACCTTCTTCACCTTGGATACCTTGGATACCTTGATCTCCTCGATCTCCTTTAACTCCATCAATACCATCAGCACCTCTTATACCCTGTGCTCCTTGTCCTCCGTCAGCACCATCAATACCATCAGCTCCATTACTACCATCAGCACCACGAGCACCTTTTTCACCGTCTGTACCAGCAACTCCTTCAGGACCTACTAATGTAGCTAACCACTCTGTTTTTCCAAGAGGGTTAGATTCGCCGTTTTTGTATACTGTATATGCAGAATCTCCGTCTTCACCTTTATCACCACGAGCACCTTCTGCTCCAGCAGCTCCGGTTATACCTTGAAGACCATCAATACCTTGATCACCTTTAGCACCAGTTTCACCTTTAATTCCATCTATACCAGAAGAACCAGAAGAACCTGAAGAACCAGATGAAGTGTTTATTTCTGCATATTGTAATACTACTTCATGATTACCGTTTTTTCCAGCAGATAAACCACCAGTCATACTTATCTTTCTAATATCATTATATTCTGTACCGTTAACATCTACAATAATGTTAGAAGGAGAAGATATATTATATGTTTCATAGAATAAACCAAAAGTATCTCCAGTTTGGAATTTATATACTTCGCCTGGGATTTTTGAGTTAGAGTCAAAATTTACTACTAATTCAATTGCATCATCATCTTCTTCTGCATTTGGATTACTAGAATCTAGGTCTGTAACGTTTACCCAACTCCAAGAGGATATTGTGTATACTGCATATTCACTGTTGTTGTTAGTGTTAGTAAAGAATATGTTAGTTGAGTTTCCATCAACCTCAATTCTTTTTTCTAATAAGTTTTCTAAGTATTCATTTCTGAACCCTTTGTCGTCTTTAACAGCTATTTTAATTTTGCTAACCTGAGAAGGTAAATCAGAATTAAAAAATATCTGACCTCCTGCTGGATTGCTAGTAGAAAAATCTACTCCTAAATTTTGTACTTTATACACCGTACTTGGCATAGCATATCTAGATGCAACTAGATCTCCGATCTCTTGTCCTGGATTGTAAACATTACCGTACTTTAAAAGTGGTAAAACCACTGGGCTAATTCCCTCAGTAATAGTTACTCTAATCCAAACTTCACCATTAATGTTATTATCATCTAATGTTAAAGCTAAAGACTCGTCTCCAGTTAAATTAACGCTTATAGCGTTTTTATTTTCACCGGCTCCGTAAGTTAATTTAGAATCAGACTTAGATTCGTGTTTGAATACTGTTAAGTCGTTGTTTAAATACTCTACTTTTACATCAGTAATAGCCCCAATATTAATTGAGTTACCTACGTAATTTTTATGTAAAGTAATTGTTGCGGCACTTTGTTGACCTCTAATTACATTGCTGTACTGAGGTATAACCGCGATTAATTGTTGTTTGTTTACACTTGGCATAATTATGGTATAATTTTTATTGCTTGTATTATATATCAACGTTAAAACGCATAGTCTCTATGTAACATATTAAATATTACACTATTCACCACAGTTATCGCGTGGCCATCAATATTAGTGTGCGTTTTTAAATTAGCTTTGATTAGAATACGATCAGATTTAGCGCCAGCTAACTCTTCTAAAGTTTTAAAATATTCTTCTTCGTTGTATTCTTTTGTAGCGATATGTTCCATTTTAAAGTCTTTCCAAGATTGTTTAAAATTTTTAGAAGGCTTATTAAAGAAATATACATGCAGTTTATTATCAGGTGTAGAAATAAAAACAAATCCACCTGAAAGAAAATGTTTTCTATTACCTAAGTAAGAGCATGTTAGTCCCGCTTCAATCGATCTCCATTCTTCTCTACATTTACTATGTAGTTCTTCAAACCTATCAATACCATCTTCATATATAGAATCTACTATCTCATTAGTTTCTACCTCTTCTTCAGTTGTAAAGACTAGTTCTAAGTTATCCATTGGGAATCCCATGAATTCTATACTCGGCACTAAATCAATTTGTTTAGTGGCATCGTAACGGTACAGATAATCTAATGTATCATCAATCTCCCATAAGGCAGACATAAGATTTACATCAATTAATTTATCTAGTTCCGCTACGCGTTGTAGGAACTTGTATGTTTTATATTCTAAATCTAGAGGGCCTTCCTCTATCCACTTAGGTGTAGTTAACTTATTCATACATTATTTATTAGTATTTCATAAGCCGCTTTCTAGATTTACGACATAAATATTTTTTCGTAATCTTGAATTAATTTAAACGCTACTTCTTCTGCAGCATCTAGGCTAGATCTAACTCTACTGTATTTAGGAATATCCATGGATGATAATCTAGCCCAACGATCCTTCTTATGTAGAATAAAGAATCTCTGGCGACCACGATAATCGCCTTTCTGAAGAATTACTATCTTCTTTGTGTATTTTGGATTAAGTGCTTCTTTATCAGATTTAGTCACCTGTACCTGATTTAAGAACCTTATTAACTTCAGTCTTTAATTCAGTATGGGCCACGGTTGTTGTCAATCCCCATTGTAAAATAAACCAGCTCATTTCTTGTTCAGCTAGCTTCTGAGTCATATTCAACTTTTTTCTTAGTATTTCTATACCGGCCTTTTGAAATTTCACCTCATCCTTTCTAGATGTGTGGTATTTCATGTACCATTCTGGATCCCCACTTACATCATTGTAGGTTTTGCCATGTGGCTTAAGTTGTAGATTTACTAATTCTACAAAAACTTCTTTGGTTGTTGTTCTCTTGTTGCTCATTATTTTTTAGGTTTAATAATTTCGTCTATTATTCCATATTTCTTTGCCTCTTCAGCGTTTAACCAGAAATCTCTTGTTGCGTCCTTCTTTACTTTATCTGCAGTTTTACCACAATATGAACCTAGAAGTACAAATAGCTCATCGTTAATCTTTTGCCATTCTGCCCAATCAACTTCTGCATCTTGTATATTTCCACTGAATCCACCTGACGATTGGTGGAGCATGGTAGTAGAGTGTCGTAATGACGATCTCTTACCCTTTGTTCCAGCTCCTAAAAGGACTGATCCCATAGATGCTGCCATCCCTGTGTTGATAGTTTTAATATCATTTGGAATGTATTCCATCACATCGACCATAGATAGCCCAGATTTAACTGATCCACCCGGTGAATCGATATGCATAGTAATGTCTTCGTTACTAGTAGATGATAAGAACATTAATTGTGCTTGTACAATTGTAGACATGTTGTCATTAACCGGACCTGCAACCCATAATAACCTATCGACCATTAATCTTGAGAATATATCCATTTGGGTCATTCTCATTTCTCTCTCTTCTAAAATATATGGAGTAAGAGAGCTCTCCTTTGTATAAAGATCTAAAGTATTTGAACTTACATTGTGTTCAGACTTTGCGTATCTTTGAAATTCTTTATCTTTTGGGTAGTAATTCATATTTGTTTTTTAAGTTGTTTGATGAGGTCGCATGTTTCGAACTCCTCAATTTTTTCAAAATATTTGTTTGCCTTAGTTAAACTCTTTTTGTAACCACTCTCTGGTAGTATCATTTCGTATTCTTCTCCTTCATCATCAATTAGTATCGCTAAAAGGTCAGAAGTTTTATTGCCTTCTACCGCGTCTAATATGTATTCTACAATACGTCTAAAGAAAATATCGTATTTTGACATCAATAACATATCGAAATCAGATTCTAATGTTTTTGGATCTATGTGTATCTTTGGAATCTTATTCTCCATTAGTTACAAAGTATTTATCAAGAATATCTTTGTAATCTTGTTTTGTAGTTATGGAGTCATCATCTACACTTGCGTCAATTTCGTTTACAAACGTTTGAGCTAGATTTGAAAGAGTCACATTTTTACCATCATATTCTAAGAATGGTTGCTTTAACATGAATGTAGACTCTTTAGTAATATCAATACTTTCTGATTTAATTTGATCTGCTAATTCAAAGTGTCTTTCATAGAAGTGTAAGTTATCAGCATAGTGATAGTACATACCTAATTCTAATTCTGGATAAGTTTCTTTTAATTTTAAATAAACAGATTGTTGTAAGAATGCAAAGAATGGTGCATCAAATGTAAGACCATAAAATATATCATTAGATCTCATTTGAACTTTCATGTGCAAAATGTTATGTCTAATAAAAAAGTTAGCGTACATTGTACATACAAAATCTTTATTGCCTTCGAATTGAAATTTAGGTGAGTTAAAAAACATAATAGCTTGTCGGCTATTCTTGTCTTGTTCTAATGAATCGATAACCCAGCCGAATTGTTCTTTATTGAAAACCAAAGATCCGTAGTTAGAGTTAATCTCATTAGTATCTGGGTTAGTAATTCTAGACCAGAAGTTAGAGAAGTTACCAATGTAATCTACATCTCGATCTTGTTTTAAATACCATGCCATTTCACCTGCAAGATATTTCCAATTAAAATTTCTTTGTGGGAAATCTGCAATAGGTTGCTTTGGATTAATTACAAAGTTAGATAAGATTGACTCTTTAACTTTCAAGTCTCTTGGTTGTGAGACGTCACCATCAGTATCGATGTGTTGAATAATATTCTTAAATGTATTTGAAAAACTCATATTTTGATTTTTAATAACTATAGTAGTTATATGATTAATCGTAAAAAGGTTTACTTAATAATAAGCTTATTGGCCGACTTGTCTTTTGATACAGTATAAGACTTGCCCTCTTTTAAATAGCCATCTAAAATTGAATCAGCAACTGCATCTTCAACATATCTTTGAATAGCTCTTTTAATTGGCCTAGCACCGTAAGCTGGATCGTAACCCTCTTTTGCTAAAAACTCTTTTGTAGTCTTGTTAAATTTAAATGTGTAGCCTTGGCGTTCCATTCGTTCGATGAATTTATTAAGTTCAATATCGACAATTTTAATTACGTCTTCAGATGCTAACTGATCGAATACAATAATATCATCTAATCTATTTAAGAATTCTGGGCTAAATTTATTCTTTAACTCCTTCTTAATAATGCCATCCATTTTAGATTGTTCTTGTAACATTGACGATGGAGTAGAGAATCCAATCCCTGTTCCAAAGTCTGCTAATTTTCTTGCACCAACATTAGATGTTAATACTATGATGGTATTAGTGAAGTCTACCACCCTACCACTTGAATCTGTTAATCTACCTTCGTCTAGGACTTGTAGTAATGTATTAAAAATATCTGGATGCGCCTTTTCAACCTCATCAAATAAAACTACTGAATAAGGTTTACGTCTTACTGCTTCAGTTAATTGACCACCATCTTCGTGACCTACATATCCTGGAGGAGATCCAATCAATCTAGATACGTTAAATTTCTCTTGGTATTCTGACATGTCAATTCTAATCATTGCATCAGTATCACCAAACATATATTCTGCTAAAGCCTTTACAGTTTCTGTTTTACCAACTCCAGTTGGACCTAAAAACATGAATGAACCTGTAGGTTGCTTTGAAGTTGCAACTCCAGTTCTAGATCTTTTAATTACTTTAGCAAGAGCCTCAACCGCTGCGTCTTGACCGATAATTGACTCCTTAATATAAGTTGCCATATTCTTTATCATCCTCATGTCATCAGCGCCTAAACGCGTGACAGGGATTCCGGTTTGCATAGATACAGTCTCTGCAATATCGTCAATAGTAACTTGTCTCTTTTTAGTCTTGAGTGTAGATTCCCATTTATGAATCTCTTGTTGTACCCTAGCTTCTAGATTAATTTGCTCATCACGCTTAGTTGCAGCAATTTCATAATCTTGTTTTTCTACTGCATTTTTCTTTTCTTCTTTTGCGTTCTCAGCTAATAATTCTAATTTCTTAATTGCTGCCGGAACTTTAACTTCTAATAAATGAGTTCTAGCTCCTGCTTCATCTAACAGATCAATTGCCTTATCTGGTAATTCTCTTGACTTGATATATCTTTCAGACATTCTTACACAAGCCTCAATTGCTTCTGCTGTATATTCTACAGAATGGTGCTCTTCGTACTTGTCTTTAATTCTTGTTAAGATTTCTATAGACTCTTCAACTGTCGGTGCATCAATAAACACCTCTTGGAATCTTCTAGTCAAAGCTCCATCTTCTTCAATACTTTCTCTATATTCATCTAGAGTAGTAGCTCCGATACATTGTACTGAACCCCTGGCCAATGCTGGCTTAAGAATATTTGAAGCATCTAAGGCTCCACTAACTCCACCCGCTCCAACGATCGTATGAATCTCATCAATAAAGACAATTACATCAGTTGCCATTTTAAGCTCCTCAACAATATTCTTCATTCTCTCTTCAAATTCACCACGATACTTTGTACCAGCAACGATGGTTGTCATGTTTAAAGAAATTACTCTTTTGTTAAGTAGAACTCTAGCAACTTTTTTACTAACAATTCTTTGTGCTATTGCTTCAACAATTGCAGTCTTACCTACACCAGGATCTCCTAGTATAATTGGATTGTTCTTTTTACGTCTTGCTAAAATCTGACATATTCTATAAATCTCACGATCTCTTCCAATGATAGGATCTAACTTACCTTCGGCTGCTGCTTTAGTTAAATCTTCTCCAAATTCATCTAAGAACGGAGTTGCTTTTCTTTTCTTTCCAAAGTTCTTTCCTTTTTCGCTATCGTATCCGTCTGCTATGGGCATATTCTTAATGTTTTATTAATACAACTATTATATGTTGCTTTGTCTCTTTGTTTATACTTTATTAGTTTGCAATATTATCTGCAGCGTAAACACCTGGGAGTAAATCAGGTTTATATCTGGCTCTAAATCCGAACCCGCTGACATAGCCTACGGCAGCCTTTACTAATCTATTAGATTTTTTAGTTGGATCTATATTGTAATCTAAATCAATAGTATCTATCTCAATGCCATGTTCGCGGAGATATAAAGCTACATTAACAGATTTTTCGCATTCTTTCCAAAGCCTAGTCCACATATCTTTAATCTGAGGTACTACTTCCTTCTGGTATATAACATGACAGCCTGTAGAAGATACGTGGAATACGAGCGTCGTGGCATACGTGGTCTTGCCATTTCTAGTCTGACTATCACATCCCATGTACATTTTGACATCATGGTATTTATGATTGTTTAAATATTCTTTGACATAAGGCGCCAATTCAAATGTTCGGCTATCTGTTAGTTTTTTAAACTTCATTTCTCAAACCAATAAAACATTGCTAAAATAATAAGCTTATCCAATATCCAAAGTCCTATAAGTATTGATAGCTTTTTGTCTAGATCTAATTTATTTTTCATATTTAATAGTCGTATTCGTCGTCGTTATATGGTGTATGTTTTGGAACTGATATACCGTCATACTCGGTATTTTCTACATCATCATATTCGTCTTCAGGGTCAATTTGAAAGTGGAGCTTTAATTCTTGCATGTGATTGATAATTTTTTATATAAAAGTCGTCTGGTTCTATATGATCTATTTGAAATAAGAATGAAGTGTCTGGATTCCAGAACTCATCATTAATAATTAACTCTGATAGTTCATAAGAGTCTCGGTTAATTTGTTCTTTTGCTTGATCTATATGATTTGAGTATAAATGAACATCTCCTAAATTACCAATCAATTGATCCGGAACCATGCCAACCTCTTTTGCTAATATTTCTAGCAGTAGACCATAACTTGCAATATTAAATGGAAGACCTAAGAATGTATCTACAGATCTTTGATTCCACATTAATGATAGTTTTTTAGTTTTAAAATCTTTTTGCAATTCACCAAGAGTCATTCCCTCTGGAATTGTATCTTTCCATAAACCATCTTTCTTTGCTTGGTCTATAATCTCTAATGGACTTAAATCTCTTACGTAACACTGAAATCCATAATGACAAGGTGGTAAAACCATCTGATCTAGATCTCCAACATTCCATGCATTAACCATAAGTCTACGAGAATCTGGATTTGTTTTTAATTGATCTATTAGAACTGCAATTTGATCCACATGAACTGGTTCAACATGCTTATTATATTGAAACCAATTCCTCCACTGCTTTCCGTAGATTGGACCTAGGTCTCCAAATTCTGACATGCCACCTTCTTTAACAAGTTCTAAGAACTGATCCATGTCAGCAACATCACCACCTTTTTCGTAATGGTCTTGTACTTTTATTCTATATGCTTTATACGCATCACCATTCCAAATGTTACATCCGTTGTCTACCAAATACTTAATGTTGGTATCTCCACGTAAAAACCATAGCAACTCTGTTACCATAACTTTCCATGCCATTTTCTTTGTGGTTA
>ERZ767310.318-NODE-318-length-30424-cov-5.308966_pt1 | contig 30424 bp, 26 predicted proteins | sample MGYA00374954_ERZ767310 | MGnify/ENA primary metagenome ERZ767310 (study PRJEB28948, sample SAMN06267188) | marine metagenome | isolation source: Columbia River Estuary | place: USA:Columbia River Estuary, USA | collected 2013-07-23 ...
CTAGTCGTGGACGGGGGTAGCTCCGACGGGACTCAGGCTATAATATCAGAATTTTCAAAAAAACACCCTAACGTCATTGGATTAAATAGCTCAAAAGGACGTGCAAAGCAAATGAATTTAGGAGCTGCTCAGTCCAAAGGAACAGTGCTCTATTTTTTGCACGCAGACTCCATGCCTCCCAAAAACTTTGACCAGTATATTTTGAACGCTATTAATACAGGATCATTAACAGGTTGTTTCAAAATGAAATTTGACAGTAACCATTGGTGGCTACAACTCGCTGGATGGTTCACACAATTTAATTGGAAATCATGCCGCGGAGGCGATCAAAGTCTATTTGTTGAAAAAAAAGTATTTGAAAATTTAGAGGGCTATAATGAAGATTTTGTAGTTTATGAAGACAATGATTTGATTTATAAACTTTACAATTATTGCGGTTTTGAAGTGCTTCCTTACTGGTTGACCACCTCGTCCCGAAGGTATCTTGACAATGGAATCTGGTCGTTACAGTTTCATTTTTGGGTGATTCACTTAAAGAAATTCTTTGGAGCCACGCCTAAAAAATTAGAAGCTTATTATTTAAAACATATTCATTAACTTTAGAATTCAAAATTTTAGGGGTTTATGTCCCTTTTTAAATACTAATCCCCAAAAACTTATTTAGTATGGAACACATCGCAATTATTGGAAATGGAATTTCAGGAATTACTGCTGCGAGGCACATCCGAAAACTATCCAATAAAAAAATCACCATCATCTCGTCCGAAACGGATTATTTTTTCTCTAGAACAGCCCTTATGTATGTTTATATGGGGCACATGAAGTTTAAGCACACGCAACCTTATGAAGATTGGTTTTGGGATAAAAATAATATCGCACTCAAAAAAGGATTTGTAAAACAAATAGACACTTCTCAAAAGACACTTATATTTTCTGATGATGAACAACTTACTTTTGACAAACTTATCATAGCTACGGGGAGTAAACCTAATAAATTTGGATGGCCTGGACAAGACCTCAAAGGGGTTGTTAGCCTGTATCACAAACAAGATTTGGATGCTATAGAGGCTCATGCACCTAACAACACGGCTTGCAAACGCGCCGTTATTGTTGGCGGCGGATTAATTGGAATTGAACTTGCCGAAATGTTTCACTCGCGTCACATACCTGTCACTTTTCTAGTGAGAGAAAACAGTTATTGGAGTTCAATTTTACCAAGTGGTGAAAGTGAAATGATTAACAATGAGATTAGGAAAAATGGCATAGACTTGCGCTTGGAATCGAATTTAAAACAAATAAACTCTAATGCAGATGGATCTGTAAGATCGATTGTAATTACAGAAACTGAAGAAGAAATTGAATGTGATATTGTTGGACTAACCGCTGGTGTGTCTCCAAATATTAGTTTTTTAGAGGGCTCAAGTATTGAAACAAATCGAGGGGTATTAGTAGACCGAAACCTTCAAACCAATATTAAAGATATTTATGCCATCGGCGATTGTGCAGAACAACGGGTCGCAGTTGAAGGTAGAAGACCTATTGAGGCCGTTTGGTATACAGGACGCATTATGGGAGAAACTGTTGCGCAAACCATTTGTAGAAAAGAAACCCTTTACAACCCTGGGCATTGGTTCAATTCTGCCAAATTTTTTGACATTGAATACCAAACTTATGGATGGGTGAATAGCGAACAACATAAGAAACCTTATGAATCCCATTTCCATTGGATACATCAAGATCAAAACAAATGTTTGACCATCGCTTTTGATAGGACCACACAAAAATTCTTAGGAATTAATACGTTTGGGATTCGAATGCGACACGATATTTTTAACCGCTGGCTCGACCAAAATCAATCTGTAGATTATGTCCTTGAACACTTAGAAAATGCCCATTTTGACCCTGAGTTCTATAAAACTTATTACAACGAAGTCATCGAAAAATATAATACCGAAAATAATCGCAGCCTTCAATTGAAAAAGAAAAAATGGTCACAAATTTTTACCCTAAAATCATAATATGAAAACCATAAGAACCCTAGGCCTTCTCCTCACACTTGCCGTATCCGTCCTTTTTATTAGTCTACTATTTTTGGGACAATACAAACTTACGTCTGCTACTTTTGAAGATTTTATAAGTCAAAAAAATATTACAAGTTCTGTATTTATAAAGGACTTAGAAAACACAAGTGTGGATAAAGAATTTTCAACTCCTTTTTATCTTGCCAATACAATTGCTAAAGCAGTAGAATCCGCTAACGCATTTCATAGAGAAAACAAAGAATGGGAAAAAGTAATTTGGACAAAACCACACAGTTTGGCTTATCAACTAGTAAAATCATCTGGAAACGGCATCATAGTTGAAAACAAATTAAAATTTTGGTTTTTGAGTTTTGGACTCGCAATATTGGGAGTACTTTTATTCATGTTGCCCGCTATCCATCTTAAGGGACCTCCAGGGATTAAAAATAATCATATATATCATAGCAGTGCCACAAATAGGGGCTGGATTGCATGGATTGTATTTGCATTTTTAATTTTATTTTATTTGGTTTTATATTTTAGACCAAGTTATATGATAAATTGGATCTATATCGTGGACCCTATAAGCGAATCACTCAGTGGCAACCTCGCAAGTCAATGGTTTTTGTATGGGTTTTTGTATTGTGTAATCATGACAATGATGGCTGTTCGGATGTATATAAAATACCGTCATAATAATTATCAAATTTTAAGAACTACTTCCGTTTTATTTTTCCAAATTGTATTTGCATTTTTAATTCCTGAAATACTAGTTCGCTTTGAAAAGCCTTGGTACGATTTTAAAAATGCATTCCCATTGGATTATGATTTTTTCTTTCGGTGGAACTTAAATGAGTTGCTAGAAAATGGGGGGTTTGGATTGTTTATTTTAGTGTGGGGGGTTTTATTAACTTTGGTTATTGTACCTGTCATGGTTTACTTTTTTGGGAAACGTTGGTACTGCTCATGGGTTTGTGGTTGTGGTGGACTTGCAGAAACTTTAGGCGATCCCTACCGACAATTATCTAGTAAATCCTTGTTTTCTTGGAAAGTGGAACGCTGGCTTGTACACGGTGTGTTGGTGTTTGCAGTGTTAATGACAGGGCTAACTTTATATGGATATTTCTCGGAAACTTATAAGGTTCTTGGTATCAAAGTACAAACAATACAGGATATTTATGGCTTTTTAATCGGCTCTATATTTGCTGGGGTGATTGGAACTGGGTTTTACCCCATATTTGGAAATAGAGTTTGGTGTAGGTTTGGTTGTCCACTAGCAGCGTATATGGGAGTCATTCAGCGTTTTAAATCACGATTTAGAATCACCACCAATGGAGGACAATGTATTTCATGTGGCAATTGTTCTACCTATTGTGAACAAGGAATTGATGTCCGTGCCTATGCTCAAAAAGGTGAGAATATTGTGCGTGCTAGTTGTGTGGGGTGTGGCATCTGTAGTGCCGTTTGCCCAAGAGGTGTTCTAAAGTTAGAAAATGGCCCAGAAGAGGGACGCATTGGAAGCAGTGATGTGTTGCTTGGAAATGAGATGAATTTAATGGATCAACTCCAAGATAAATAAGTACTGTCTTGAATAAACTTACAAATGCCAATAGCATCATAAAAGTCATTATTCCGGCGTATAATGAAGAAAAATCGATCGGAAATGTAATCCGAGATATTCCAACAGCTGTAGATGAAATTATCGTTGTTAACAACAACTCAACAGATGCTACAGGAATAAACGCAAAGAATGCCGGCGGCACAGTTTTATCCGAACTAAAGCCCGGATATGGCAATGCGTGTTTGAAAGGAATCGACTACATAAAACAGCAAAAAACAGGTACAGACATCGTCGTGTTTCTGGATGGTGATTACAGCGATTACCCAGAAGAACTCACCAAAATTGTAAGGCCTATTACTGAAAACAGTATTGATTTTGTGATTGGAAGTCGGGTCAAAAAATTTAGAGAAAAAGGAGCTATGCAACCTCAACAAATTTTTGGGAATTGGCTCGCTACTCGTTTAATGCGTTTGTTTTTTAAATCAAAATTCACAGACCTCGGACCCTTTAGAGCAATTAAATTTGACGTATTGATGTGCTTAAAGATGAAAGATTCTACTTATGGATGGACGGTTGAAATGCAATTAAAAATATTAAAACAGAGATTTACTTATGAAGAAGTTGCCGTAAAGTATCGAAATAGAATTGGAGTTTCAAAAGTTTCTGGTACGGTAAAAGGTAGTATATTTGCAGGGATTAAGATATTAACCTGGATATTTAAATACAGTTTCAAATAATGCTTTTAGAAATCATCATAATTTGCGTTTACTCTATTGCGCTCATACTCATATTTATGTATGCTTTAGCACAACTGAATTTACTATTCAATTATATAAGATCTCAAAAAAATACGGAGAGCAGTCCTGAATTTGACTTCTCAAACGCAGATGAAATTCCTTACGTGACCATACAACTTCCCGTATTTAACGAGATTTATGTGATGGATCGCTTGTTAAAGAACATTGTTCTTATTGATTATCCGAAAGATAAGTTAGAAATTCAAGTTCTTGATGACTCAACAGACGAATCTGTAGAATCTACAGCAGCTTTGATACAAACCTTGCAAAAAGAAGGCTTTGACATTCAACACATTCAAAGAACTAACCGTACAGGATTTAAAGCTGGTGCACTCAAAGAAGGTTTAGTCAATGCCAAAGGAGAATACATCGCCATATTTGATGCCGATTTTTTACCACAAACAGATTGGCTAAAGCGTACGATTCCCTTTTTTAAAGACGAAGCCGTTGGTGTGGTTCAAACTCGCTGGGGACATATCAATCGCAATTATTCTGTACTTACCAAAATACAAGCGTTTGCCTTAGATGCTCATTTCACATTAGAACAAGTAGGAAGAAATTCAAAAGGACACTTTATTAATTTTAATGGAACAGCAGGTGTTTGGCGTAAAACTTGTATTGTTGATGCAGGAAATTGGGAAGGTGATACCTTAACCGAAGATCTTGATTTGAGTTATAGAGCTCAACTTAAAAATTGGAAGTTTAAATATTTAGAAGAGGTTGAAACACCCGCAGAATTACCTGTAGCCATCAGTGCTGCAAGATCGCAACAGTTTAGGTGGAATAAAGGAGGTGCAGAAAATTTTCAAAAAATGATGCGGCGCGTCTTAAAAAGTAAAAATATTTCTGCAAAAACAAAACTTCACAGCCTACTTCATTTGTTGAACAGCACCATGTTTTTGAACGTTCTAATCGTTGGTATTCTGAGCATTCCAATGCTGTATATTAAAAATGAATATGCGCACCTTAAAATGTATTTTTATGTGATGAGCTTTTTTGTGATTAGCACTCTAATTTTCTTTATTTGCTATTGGTTTATGTACAAAAAATCACACGGATCTAGTCTAAAAAGTTTTGTACAATACGTTGTTTTGTTTTTTACATTTTTTTCAATTGCGATGGGCTTTTCTTTGCACAATTCAATTGCAGTATTAGAAGGTCATTTTGGCAAACGTAGTGATTTTGTACGCACCCCAAAATTTAATATCAATGCGCTCACTGACTCTTGGAAAACCAATAAGTATCTCAAAAAAAACATCTCAGTAAATGTCATATTTGAAGGAATTTTGATGGTCTACTTTGGTTTCGGAATGTACAGTGCATTTATTGTAGGTGATCAAGGTGGTGATTTTGGATTGTTCCCCTTTCATTTGATGCTGTTTCTAGGATTTGGATTTGTATTTTTCAAATCGCTATCCTCTAAAGTTTAACCACTTATCCCTTGACTTGTGGAATTTAATAGGTCAATCTATAATTCAAAATACACCCTGTTTCTTTGGGGTGGCCTAAGCATATTTATATATGCAATATGGGCTTATGATTTGGCTCGTTTTGAACATTTTAAACTTTTTATATTATATAGTATTCTTTTTGGTTGTTATTGTTTGATTTTAAATCAACTCAAAATCAAAGAGCAGTCTTTAACCTATTTAGCAATTGGCTTACGACTCATTTTCTTAGTATCAATTCCAAACTTATCTCAAGATTTCTATCGATTTATATGGGATGGACGGTTAATTTTATCAGGACTCAACCCCTACCTGACGACTCCCAATGATTTAATGTTTTCCCAACCAGAGTTATTCCCACAAATGAAATTACTTTTTAATGGAATGGGTCCGTTAAGTGCAAGTCATTACTCCAATTATCCACCCCTACACCAACTCCCGTTTATAATCGCTGCACTCCTTTCTAAACATAGTATTTTAGGATCAGTTCTCGTTTTGAGACTCTTGTTAATTAGTGCAGATTTGGGGATTCTCTTTTTTGGTAAAAAACTGCTAAAAAAACTACAACTACCCACAAGAAATATCTATTGGTTTATATTAAATCCCTTAGTAATTATTGAACTAACAGGGAACCTACATTTTGAAGGCCTTATGCTATTCTTTTTTGTTATGGCGCTGTATTATGTACATACCAAAAAATGGTATTTGGCTGCCCTAACAATGGCATTATCTGTCGCGGTTAAATTAGTGCCTATAATAAGTCTTCCTTTGTTTTTGAATAAATTAGGGTGGGGAAAAAGCATTAGATTTTACTTAATTATTGGGGCTATTTTTATACTGCTTTTCACTCCTTTTTTAAGCGACAATTTTTTTGAAAATTACAGTGCAACTATTGGTCTTTGGTTTTCTAATTTTGAGTTTAATGCAAGTTTCTATTATCTACTAAACTGGGCTTTAGAAACAACTTCACACCTAACACTGATTCACAGTATGGGCATTATCGTGGTTAGTTTTATAGCACTACAGATTGGCTATCTCTTAATTCAAAATAAAACAAAAACAACGGCACTTATTATCACTGTTTTATGGGTGCTTACAGGGTATTATTTAATATCTACAACCGTACACCCATGGTATATTATAAGTCTGTTGTTACTCTCCATATTTAGTCCCTATAAGTTCGCACGTGTGTGGAGCTATACTTTGATATTTAGCTACTTTGCCTACAATCAATTTAATGTGAATGAAAAGGGGTTTATTCTATGCTTAGAATACTTTCCTGTATTGGGTATTTTGGTATGGGAATTATTTAATAATAGAAGCGCCAGTAAATTAAAGCATCATTAAATTACTTATTTCTTGCTCCGTAAGATGTTTCCAATGCCCTCTTGGTAAGTCTTTTTTTGAAAGGGGTCCAATAGTAACACAGTCCATTTTAACAATCTCGTATTTGAAGTGATCAAAAATCAATCTTAGAATAGTGTTTCCTGTGTTTTTTATTTGAAGTCCAATTTCATTCTTAGACACTCCTTCTATATAACTAATGGCTTCAACAGAGACTAGCTTTCCTTCATATTTAAAACCTTCTTGAATGCTTTTTAAATGTTCGAACTTTAAAGGTTTGTCTAATTCCATATGAAACAAACGCGTCACACCGTGCTTAGAATTGGTAAACTTAGCATGCATTTGCTCATCATTAGTAAATAGAATTAATCCAAGTGAGTTTCTACCAAGACGACCAATAGGTCTGATTTTTGCATCTGTAGCATTAGCAACTAAATCCATCACTGTTCGGCCTTTGCCTTCACTTGTGGTGGTAGCAAAACCTTTGGGTTTATTTAATAATACATAGGCTTTTTTCTCAGGGTTAATACGCGCACCGTCAAAACGAACCTCGTCTTCTAAACGGACTTTATACCCCATTTCGGTAACAACTTTTCCGTTAACCATGACACTCCCAATACTGATATGCATATCTGCTTCACGGCGCGAGCACATCCCAGAATTTGAAATGTATTTATTTAAACGAATTTCATCGGTCTTAGAACTCCCCTTTGCCTTTGATTTGGAAGGCGTTGACTTTTTATTTGTATAAGAAGTTTCAGGTGCATTTAATTTTGAAGGTCTCGACTTACCTACACGTCTATCTGAACGGTTATTAGATTTTGCCATGATTAATTTTTTGCAAATGTAACGCATTCATAGGCAATGCGTGTAATTTTTTTACTTATAATATCTTGGACAGAATGAGCGAAGGGTTTAATAAAACAATGCTAAAAACACCTAACAAAACAAGAAGTTTTAATAGGTTGTGAACCCAAATATACTGTCGTTGGCTTTCTGCTTTATACACAAGTATAACCACTAAAAAAAGCAGGCTTACACTCCCATAAAAAAAATAATCCATCTTACCTAAATCGTAAGAGGAGACTAAATATCCTGTCACTAAAACATTAATCATAACTAGAACGGTGATCATGGATTTAGCAGTTTTTTCTCCATAAACAACGGGGACTGTTTTATAATCCAACGTAAGATCCCCTTTTAAATTTTCTAAATCTTTAATCAATTCTCGCATCGATAAAACAAGAAATAAATAAAATCCAAAAATAAATATCAATCCGCTGTAGTTTTTGTAATACAAAAAGATGGCAAAAAACGGTGTAATGGTTAAGATTGCTGAAATCAAATTACCTACAATAGGCATTTTTTTTACTTTGTGAGAATAAAACCAAATTGAAAAAATATAAATTGAAAAAAACAAAACTGATCTAAAAGACACATAACTGGCAATAATTACTACAATAAAATTAATCACAAAATAGAGGATTAGTTTTGTGTTTTGACTGACATATTGCTCCAAAGTAGATTTGTGAGGCCGGTTGATGTTGTCTTTTTCGCTGTCATAAAAATTATTAATAATATAACCAGAAGCAATGGCACCAATAGTTGCTAAAATTAATGCGAAAAGAGGGCGGTCAAATAAAACTTCTGAAAGTGACTTATTCGGCGCCATGATAAAAATAGCTGTAATGTATTGAGCAATAACAATTAGCGCAAGATTAAAGCCCCTGACAACTACAAACATGCTAATTAATTTTAGCATCATCTGTTTTTGGGTTGAAGTAAGCATATTGAAAGTTTAGAAGTTATAAACGACTTCTAATTTATGATCTATAAGTGCCTTTTGAGCCGCCTGAAAATCTTCGGTAAAACCTAAAATATAACCGCCACCACCAGATCCACAGAGCTTTAAATAATAGGTATTCGATTCAATACCTGCTTTCCATATGGAGTGAAATTGCTTTGGAATCATGGGTTTGAAATGATTTAAAACAACTTTAGAAAGTTCTTTGGTATTTCTGAAAAGTGAATTTACATCTCCTTTCAAAAAATCATTAACACATGCATCCGTATGTTTTATAAATTGATCTTTAAGCATCGTTCTGAAACCTTCTTGTTTCATTTTTTCCATAAAAACACCAACCATCGGAGCCGTTTCTCCAATGATGCCGCTATCTAAAAGAAAGACCGCACCTTTTCCGTTCGTGTTTTGAGATGGAATACCTGTAGCTTCTATATTGTCTTTAGAGTTTATAAGAATTGGAATACTTAAATAACTGTTTAACGGATCTAAACCCGATGATTTTCCATGAAAAAAAGATTCCATTTCAGAAAAAATAGCTTTTAGTTTTAATAACTTTTCACGTGTAAGATTTTCTAAAACCGTAATTTTATCTTGTGCATATTTATCATATAAGGCAGCAACTAACGCACCACTACTTCCTACGCCATAGCCTTGTGGTATTGAAGAATCAAAATACATTCCAGCTTTAATGTCTTGTTCTAGCTGAACTAAATCAAACACCACTAACTCGGCATCAATTCCAGAGAGATATTGATGAAATTTATTTAAATTGAGGTTTGATTCTACTGCTGATTGACTTGAATTTTGATTCATTTTTAAAGCACCATTATAAAAATTATAAGGGATGGAAAGTCCCTTAGAATTTTTAATGATTCCATACTCTCCAAAGAGTAAAATTTTAGAATAAAAAAGTGGTCCTTTCATTAGATTGACTTTGACTTCAAATATACATTAAATTTTTATTGGTTTTGCACCTTTGCCCAACTTGTCTTCTATATAATGTGCATGTTGACAATGCACTGTCAACTCTTTTTTTATAAATTCTTGAATTTCTTTTGCCTCAGACTCAGGAAATAGCACATGAACATTGGCACCAGCGTCAAGAGTAAAACAAATGTGAAGACCTGTTTCTGCTCTGAATGCCCATATTTTATTAATGATTTCAAGCGTATTAGGTCTCATTAATATAAAATACGGATCGCTACTCATCATCATAGCATGTAGTGTGAGTGCTTCACGTTCTACAATGCTAATGAATGCGGATAAATTCCCTGATTTTAAAACCGAAATTAAGGCGTCCATATTGGAATGTGCTTGTGCAAAACGCTGTTCAGCAAATGGATGGTCGTGCATCAAATTGTGGCCAACGGTACTGCTCACTTGCTTCTCCCCTTTATCAACCAATAGAATTGTATCGTGATAGTTTTTAAAATTTTGATGAACCTCATACGGATATTTAATCCCTACTAAATCTGAACTTCCTTCAATATTCGCATGAGTGCCCCATACTATCAAATCGCCCTCTACACTTCTACAGGCACTTCCAGATCCTAAACGGGCTAAAAAGGATGCTTTTTTATTGAAAAGTTCTTTTGAAATATCTGAACTTAATTGCTGTTCTATCTGCATCAAACACAACGCCAAAGCACTCATTCCTGAAGCCGAAGATGCGATCCCTGAACTGTGAGGAAAGGTATTTGAGGTTTCAATCACAAAATGATACGCACTTAAAAAAGGGAGATATATTTCAATTCGACTGAAAAACTGTTCGATTTTTGGTTTAAAATCTTCTTTTAAAACGCCTTCCAAAAACACGTCAAATGAAAATCCTTCGGACGTTTTTTTTTCAAATTTAAGTTTGGTGGAGGTTTTACAGTTGTCAAGTGTAAAACTAATAGACGGATTTGCGGGAATTTGATGTGCTTTTTTGCCCCAATATTTCACCAAAGCAATATTACTTGGGGCGCTACAAGCAACAGCACCACTGTCTAAAAGTTGCTTATATGGTTTTGGAATGAATTCGTTTACAGTCATAAAGTTGGCATGAAGTACAAAGATACTAACTTCCCTTTATTTATTCGTTATTTAGATAATTGTTGTGACGCAATAAATGCGCTTGTCCAGGCATTTTGAAAATTAAAGCCCCCTGTAACAGCATCTATATTTAAGACCTCTCCTGCAAAAAACAAGTTTTTAAAGTGTTTACTTTCAAAAGTTTTAAAATTGACGCCTTTCAACTCCACGCCTCCTGCGGTGACAAACTCTTCTTTAAATGTGCTTTTGCCATCTACATTGAATACTGCTTCTGTTAGCTGGCAGGCAAGTTCTTGTAATTGTTTTTTATTGACTTCGGCCCAGCGAAGATCTTTTGGTAGGTTTGAAGCAATTACTAATTGTTCCCACAAACGCTTGGGAAGGTTAAACTGAGAAGATTTTAAAATTATTTTTTTTGAAAAAACCGATTTGAGTTCCAACAACAGTTCTAAACATTCTGAAAAATCGTGTTTAATAAAATTCACTTTAATTTGAAACTTATAGTGTCTTTCAGCCAATTCCAGCGCTCCATAAGCAGAAAGTTTTAAAATAGAAGGCGCACTTAATCCCGTATGGGTTACGAGCAAAGGGCCTTCGGATTCCAAAGAGCTATTCACTACAGAGATCTGAACATCTGCTGCGACTACTCCTGGTATGAGTTTTAAGCGGGTATCTTTAATGTTGAATGTAAACAAGGAAGGTACTGGAGAGATCACTCGATGACCAAGCGATTCTAATAATTTCCAAATTTTAGGATTACTCCCTGTTGCAATTAATAGTTTTGGAGCTTTAAAAATTCCTTTGGTCGTATCTAAACTCCACTCAATATTATTAAAATCAATTCCTTGAACAGAATGATTTAGTAATACTTCTATTTGATGACTTTTAATTTCCTCTAAAAAGCAGTCTATGATTGACTGTGACGAATTTGAAACCGGAAAAACACGTCCATCATCTTCAATTTTTAATGGAACGCCACGATCTTCAAACCATTGCATGGTATCTCCTGTCATATAGTTGTGAAAAGGGCCTCTCAACTCTTTTTCCCCTCGAGGGTAATTTAAAACCAGTTCATTGGGGATAAATTCGGCATGAGTTACATTGCAGCGTCCTCCACCTGAGATTTTAACTTTAGAAAGTACGTTGGAGCCACGCTCTAAAATAGCGATTTTTAGATTTGGATTTTGCGTTGCTGTATTGATGGCCGCAAAAAAACCTGCTGCACCTCCACCTACAATTAAAATGTCGTATTTGTTCACGCTGTAAAAGTATAAAAAAGGGGGCGTGAATAATTCGTTTTTTAAGATTTAGTTTTACAGATGATATTTTAAATTATCAAATCAATAACAACTGGTGAGATCAATAGTATAATCTCAGTTAATATGATGGTATAAGATTAAGCGGAATTTCGTTATGAAAATCCCGCTTAATTTTAATGTTATCAAGTATTATTAAAGTCAACGACGTTTATGGCACAGAAAAAGTAACGGATTCAAAAGCACCAAATTCACCTCCTTGGCCAAAAATAGTTGAACAAGCTGACTGTACTAGTATGTACGAACCAACTCCATAACTACAACATATTCCGTCGGAATAAGCATCAGAAATTGTGAATATATAATCTCCGTCAGGTAATGTATAACTTCCGTTAAAAATAGTTTCTCCAGGATAAGGTCCTCCAGACTCAACAACTGAGTTTGAGGAATCTGTTATCGTCCAACTTGTTTCCTCTGGATAATCATCAAAAGTTATTGCTAATTCTATATCATTAGAAGCACATATCTTTGTATATGAAATAGTAATCTCTTCAGAAGTTGACACTAATCTGAGAATAAGATTTTTGGTGATTCCTGAAGGTATATTAACAAAATCAAAACCCACCAAGGTTGAACCTTTGAGTTGACCAGCCTTAATATCTACATTGCCACTAAAGCTATAGTCTAGTCTGTTCCCTGTTGAGGCATTGCTTATTTCAATTGGAACAGAGCGGTCCGCTGTGTGTACTTCTGATGTTGAAACAATAACTTCAAATACAACAGATTCAGAATCAACAATTATTGATCCCGATGTAGAATCAAAAGAATCCGATGATGATACAGCTTTAAATTCTTCTGTATTTGTATCACATGAATTAAATAATAAGCCTATTATTAATAAGGCTAAAAAATAGATTTTATTCTTTTTCATAACTAGGGGGGTTTTAATTTTGAGTAAAGGAGTAAATTTTATCACCAGGAGTAGCAGGATCATCAGAAACATCTACCAAGACAACATCTTGATCAACAAATCCTGCTAAATCTAGATTATTCCCAGAAAGGGATAGAACTGAAGCATCAGGGTACACTATATATATGGAATACCCTGAATCATTTAAGGAGAGAGAAAAAATATCTATTGCAAAATATTGAGGTACGATTTCAGCTGAGTTAACTAAACTTGAAGTTATTGGAATAGCAAAATTTGCAGATGTACCTCCATAAATATCTGTTATCCAATTTCCATTTGAATCAAATGCAGCAAATGTAAAATAGAAAGCTCCAGCAGGATCATTCAAACCATATGATACGTTAATATAACCTGGTGTAGGAGCAGGAACTCCTATAAATGTAACAGAAGTATTTGTAGAGCCCACTGATACTGTATCATTATTTAGACCATGAGCAGCTGTAAGAACAATCGTATTTGTTTCTCCAATAACATTTGGTAATGAAAGGGTAACCGATTGTTGTCCCTGAATTAACTCAATAGAATTCTCAACTCCATTTAGGGTGTAAGTAAACAGAGTCGGTTCTGCTATCGTTCTTGATAAAACAAAACCTACTGAGATTTCACTTCCTGCATGAGCATATATTTCTCCTGTTTTGTCTAATGTAGCTGTTACCGTTTGACCCATTGGTATGACAGCTGGGTCGTTGTCAATAGCACAAGAAGAAACTATTAAAGAGAGTGCCATTAAGAACGAGGGTATAAGTTTTATGTTTTTCATAATTTTTATTTTATAATTTTATTTTAAATTGATACTTAACCTTCCAAAAAGGAATCTTCCGTTGGTTCCAAACTGTTGTGCTCTACGCGAATAGATAAATCTTCCAGAACTCGTGTTTCCAGATAAATTTTTATCTGGATATATATCCAATAAATTATTGGCTCCAACGGTAAATGTTATACTGTCATTATAGTCATAAGCAACAGACAAATCGGTGACAATTTTGGATGCAAATTCTTGACCTGTTGTGCTTTTTACTTCTCCAAAATATACATTTCTTAAAAACACATTCCACTTATCAAAAGAAATCGTATTTGATAAATTAACTTTTTGGTTTACAGTTGAATCTTCTAAAAATATTCTTGAGCTATCACTAAAGTACCGATCCAATTGATCTCCATTAACTAATATTTGGGAGGCGTGAATATCATCAACCTGTCTTGTTTGAGAGAAAGACCCTGATAAATCCGTTTTAATTTTCGTATTACCTATAGTACCTTTATGAGTAATTACAACGTCCAGTCCTTTAGATTCTGTATCAATAGCATTGGCAAACAATGCTGCTCTACCAGCTCCTGCATTTTCGAAAGCTATTTCTAATTCCGAGGAACTAGCAGAAAATGTATCCGTTAAAGTTACTCTATCTTCGATTGCTATAAAGTAGCCATCTGCAGCAATTTTAATATTTGCTTCTGGAAAAGTTGCTGTAAATCCAATACTTGCACTTGCAGATTCTTCTTGTTTAAGTTGAGGGATTCCTAATTCTTGTGCCACTCTACTATCGTTCGAAAATGTTCCCACTTCTTGTGGGTCACCTTGATTGTCAAACTGGGTTGCTGTGGCATTGTAGTATATTTGGTGTAGAGAGGGTGCTCTAAAGCCTGTACTAACTGCGCCACGTAAATTAAAGCTATCACTTAATTTATAACGGGATGCAACTTTAAAATTTAATGTAGAACCAAAGTCACTATAACTTTCAAATCTTAAGGCTCCTGTTATTAGAAATTCAGAAGAGATATCTGCTTCTAAATCTATATAAGCGGCGGCACTATTTCTATATCTTGACAATGCGTTTTCGGGTCTAAAGCCTGGAAAGACTTGTGCCCCCCCAGGGTAAAATCTCCCAAAAAAGTCTGGTGCATGGTCATAGTTTGTATAAGATGCTTCTTCGCCTTCTAAAATTTGATAATTTTCTAATCTGTATTCTGCTCCAAATGCAACATTTAAACCTTCCCATGTGTTTTCAAAAAATTTAGAAATATCTAAATTTGTAGTGTTTTGAGAGAACGCAAACCCTCCTGCAGTAAACGTTGTAGAAGATACGATACCTTGTGAGGCATTAAATGAATTGGAAACGGTAAAGTCAAAATTATTTTGTCCCCAAGTATTACTAAAATCTACATCCCAATCGCCTGCTTTTCCTTTAATTCCAACAGCTAAAGACTTATCTTTAATGTCTGAATTAATATTAGGCAAAAAACCATTTAGATTGACGTTTGAGTAAGATCTTGTTTGGTGTGGTAATCTATAAAAACCCGCCGCATTTCCTTTTCTGTAGCTTAAGCCTCCAAACGCGTATAGTTCTGTTCCACTATCTCCTATTGGCAACGACATGTTAAGCAAAAAACGTCCTGATCTTAATTTTGATTGACCAACTCTCATGTTATAGTCTTCACGAGTCTGCCCTCTTGCAGTAAGTTCAGCTTCGGTGAAATCAATTGGACCATTACTATCAGAAAGTAGTGCTACCAACTCATCATGTGATGCTGCATTATTAATACTACTTTGAAGTTCTGGCGTAAAATGATTAACACCTTGCGCAAAAAACTGAATTTGTGCAAAAGACAAATCATCCACATTTGCTCCACTTGCTGCTGCGACTCTTTGTATGGCATTGTACCCATGAAATATCATTCCCGTAAAACGTTCCATTCTATTGGTTGATTTTCGAGTTTCAATATCTCCTGTGAAGTTAAGATACCCTCCATTATCTCCTAAATCAATACCATAATTAATACTTGTGTTAACTGTTTCACCGTCTACGCCCCCCGTAAGACTGTTCGCATTTGAAGTGAAATTTGCACCTGAAGTCACATTTACTGCAAGTTCGTTGGTATTCTTTTTTAATACAATATTAATAACACCTGCAATAGCGTCCGAACCATATTGAGCCGCAGCACCATCTCTTAGCACTTCAACACGACTAATAGCAGCTGATGGAATTGAGTTTAAATCCGTTCCTACAGAGCCTCTTCCCACTGTACCATTAACATTTACTAATGATGTGGTGTGCCTTCGTTTTCCATTAATCAAGACCAATACTTGATCTGGACCAAGACCTCTTAAAGATGCTGGGTCGATATGATCTGTTCCATCCGATATTGTTTGTGTGTTTGACGCAAATGAAGGTGCAACATAATTCAAAATTTGATTTATGTTTACTTGTGGTCCTAATGTTGTCAATTCAGAAATATCAATAACATCCACTGGTACTGGAGTATCTACTGCTGTTCTGTTAGCATTTCTTGAGCCGACAACAACTTCATCTAAAGAAACTCCAGAAGACAAAACAACATTGACAATTGATGAACCATCCATCGTAATCTCTTTAGAGTTGAATCCCACATAAGAGTAAACTAAAATATTTCCTTGAGAAACATTCAAAGAATATGAACCATCAAGGTCTGTAGATGTTCCACTCGAGGTTCCTTTAAGACTTACAGAGACTACTGGTAAAGGGTCGTTATAATCATTAGTAACAATTCCGCTAACCACATAAGTCTGGGCTAAGGTTGAGAATGACACAAAAAACAGTGCCATTAAAAAGTAGGTTTTTAATTTCATAATCAATTGGGGTTAAGTTATAATACTGCCAATATATAATTTTTATTCACATAAAATGAGAATTATTTAATAAAAAGTAACTTTATTTAAACTATTAATTGTAAAAAGCAATTTATACTGATGATTTCATTTTGAAAGTGAAATGCATTTGCATTTAATTTACCCATTGTAAAAGACAATAGTTAAAAAAAAGAGAAAGAGGTAAATACTTATTACGGGATTGATAAAAGCATTGAAAATTGGAAATAAGTCAAAAAAAAGCCTCTCAAAATGAGAAGCTTTTTTATGTTTAGTGCGGGCGGGGAGACTCGAACTCCCACACCTCGCGGCACTAGATCCTAAGTCTAGCGTGTCTACCAATTCCACCACGCCCGCTAAACATACACTTGTAATAGGGACGCAAATATAAACAATAGTTTATAAATACAAATAGTACTGAGAACTATTTATTTAGGATGATTTTTGTAGCTTTACATTTACAAAAATTAAACTATGAATTCACTACAATCTTATCTAGATTTAAACAAGGATCGCTTTGTTAAAGAACTTTTTGAACTTCTTAAAATTCCATCAGTCAGTGCTGATTCTGCCTATTCGAAGGATGTGTTTAAAGCGGCTGATTTTGTGGCCGAAAGTCTTAAAACAGCAGGATGTGATGCTATAGAAATTTGTCAAACAAAAGGATTTCCTATCGTCTACGGCGAAAAAATGATAGACTCTAAACTACCAACGATTTTGGTGTATGGTCATTATGATGTACAACCCGCAGATCCTATTGAATTATGGGATGCTCCTGCTTTTGAACCCATTATTAAAAAAACCGATCTCCACCCTGAAGGTGCCATTTTTGCACGAGGTGCTTGTGACGACAAAGGGCAAATGTATATGCACGTGAAAGCGCTTGAATTTATGACCTCAACAGATCAATTGCCGTGTAACGTTAAATTCATGATTGAAGGAGAAGAAGAAGTTGGAAGTGAAAATCTAGCTGAATTTGTCAAAAACAATACTGCCAAACTAAAAAATGACGTCATCTTAATTTCGGATACCGGAATGATTGCGAAAGACACGCCTTCTATCACAACTGGACTTCGAGGCTTGAGCTATGTAGAGGTGGAGGTCACCGGACCAAACAGAGACTTACACTCTGGAATTTACGGTGGAGCAGTTGCCAACCCAATCAATGTGTTAGCAAAAATGATTGCCTCTTTGCATGATCAAAACAATCATATTACCATTCCTAGTTTTTATGATAAGGTAGAAGATTTATCTGATGAAGAACGTGCAGAAATGGCAAAAGCGCCGTTTTCATTAGATGACTATAAAGATTCTTTAAAAATCAATGCCGTCTATGGCGAAAAAGGCTATTCAACCAACGAACGCAACTCCATTCGTCCGACGCTAGATGTAAACGGCATTTGGGGTGGCTACACGGGCGAAGGAGCCAAGACTGTTATTGCAAGCAAAGCTTATGCAAAAATATCAATGCGATTAGTCCCTCATCAAGATTGTGAAGAAATTACGCAGCTTTTTAAAACTCATTTTGAAAGTATTGCACCAGAAGGAGTGACTGTAAAAGTAACTCCACATCATGGAGGTCAAGGCTATGTAACCCCCGTAGACACAATTGGATATAAAGCTGCTGCGATGGCTTATAAAGATACGTTTGGAACCGCGCCCATTCCTCAACGTGGCGGAGGAAGTATTCCCATTGTGGCCTTATTTGAAAAAGAATTAAAGAGTAAAACTATTTTGATGGGATTTGGATTGGACAGTGATGCCATCCACTCCCCTAACGAACATTTTGGACTGTTCAATTACTTTAAAGGGATTGAAACAATACCGCTATTTTATAAGTATTTTACAGCCCTTCAATCTTAATTTTTTTAATAAATTGTAATCTACTTACCAATCACTATTTTTTTGGAGAATACCTTTTTGTCTTCCGTCAATTGGACAAAATATGCTCCTTGAGGAAATTGACTAATATTTAATTTTGAACGTTTTTCTGTTAACACTTTTTCAAGAATCTTCTTACCTTCTATTGAGAATAACTCAAGCATCAAGTCCTTATTGAAAGAGTGTTCGATATAGATAGTGGATGAAGCAGGGTTCGGATAGATTTTAATCGTATCTAATTTGAATGTATCAGAGTCTAAGGATGTGAAATCAACACAAGAACTTAATTCAGTACAAGACCCTACAGTCACTTCAACGGCATAACTACCACTTTCAGCAGTAGAAAAGGATTGACTAACTTGAGATATTAATGGAAGGTTTGTACTGCAATCCACCCATTGATAGCTGGCATTGTCCATATTTGAAATCAAAGTTGAAGAACTCACCGTTAGTGAATTGTCAACAGAAACTAAACCCCCTTTGGTCACCATATAAGACATAATAAATTTTGCTAACTCATGAAAATACGGTAAATCCAAGGTATTGAAACGATCTCCAGAAGAATGGTAGTAAGGCGTCTGGTCGTTATTCTCCCAAGACTCCCCAACCAACACCGCTGAATACCCTTGATTCCAAAAACGCGCATGATCACTAGCTGTTGTTCCAGGGTTGACTACATTCACATTTAAATTAAAATTATAGGTTGCTAATAAGCTCACCAAGTCATCTTTCATCGCTAAAGAATTTGCGATGGGACGCACGTCAATATCAAAATCATCGTCATCATCACCATCATATCCCATCATGTCAATATTTAAAACACCCAATATGTTATCCCCATTATTGTTGGCTTGAGTGGCATAAAAATTCGCGCCTCTCAGACCAATTTCCTCTTCATCCCACAAAGCATAAATAAGCGTATTATCCATACATTGTGTCGATAGAATTCGTGCAATTTCTAGGACGGTTGCTGTTCCAGAAGCATTGTCGTCAGCACAGTAGTCTGCCACCGAATCGTAATGGGCACAAATAATATAAATATCGTTTGGATTGGTTTTTCCTAGCTGCGTCGCAATGATATTACGTCCGTTGGTATTAAAAGATTGAGTGTTGACGGATAAATTATCCATCGCATTGAATTTTTCAACCAAATAATCACCCGCAAGTTCATTATTGGCTTGCCTTCTGCTTAGTATTGTCACGGTATTACCTCCAACACTTGTTGGGATTTCTCCCGTAAACTCTTGAAGGGTTTGAGTTAAAGAATCTAAATTGACGGCATTAATAAGATCTAATGCTGTTTGAGCAGAAAGTGTATTCGTAACAGAAAAACTAAGACTTAGAACTAAAAATAAATGTTTCATAAAACTTGGGTAGGAGTTTTTCCAAATTTACAAAAAGTTAAACATTTATTATGATTTCTGTAGCGCTAAAAAAACCTGTACTCTGTGCGACGATCCCTTATAATTTTAATAAGTTGATTTGAGCTGACTTCTTAATTTTTTTGACATATTTTTAACCACCATCGCATAACTATGATTAATGAGTTCAAAAAGAAATTGAGACGAAAATCCACAATTGCTTAGATAAATGGTATTCCAATGTTTTTTATTGCTGTGAAATCCAGGATGAATAGAGTCAAATTCGTTACGGAGTTCTTCGGCATACAGAGGGTCACACTTCAAGGTTATAGAGGGATTTCCTTGTTCCCACGCATCTAATGGACAGAGGGCAAATATTTTACCTAAAACCTTATACACCAAGGTGTTTTCATCGAAAGGAAATTCTTCAGTGATTTGCTCCTTTTTTAAACAAAAAGATTGAATTGCATCAATTGTAATCATCAAGGTTTTGAAGTTTCTTTATCGTATAATTTATACAGAATTGGCTTGCTGGGCGAAGCATCGTTTTCAAAGGGTGCTATTAATATATTTAAGATATACTTTCCGTCCTGTACTGAATTTGGTACATAAATAAGTTCTGTGATCGTTGCGTCCATGCGCATTTTACCGCCTACATTCCAAAAGGCTTTATGCGCCAAAAGCTGACCGTTATCTTTTTCTTTATCAACACTTGGCGTATCGACTAATAAGTGCTTCACTCCTTTTTCACGGAGGTAAATAGCAGCAGCTTCCGTGAGATAAGGTGGATTTGTATGCGCGTATTGTCGACTCAATTTATCGGTTGTATTGGGAAGTGTTCGAATGACAACGGCTTCTCTTTTTTTGTTGCCTATTGCATAGCGCAGTTGTTTTTCGGAAATAATAAAATCGCCATTAAGAAACTCTGGGACGACGGTGATAACTTCTGTCACAAATAAAAATTGTGTCAAACAGTTATTAATTGTGTGGACTTCTTCTGTGATATGTCCCACACACTCGGTATGCGTCCCATGTGCATGCGGGTTAAATTCGATAGTATTAAAATTGACCGAAGCTCCTTCTTTGATGCTTCCAGTCCACCCTTCTACTTTGGCTGGGTATATTTTTGGTGGTGGCAAATACCAGGCATTTACATTTTCTTTAGAAGCACGAAATGGAATTGAAATATCTAAAGGCTGATCGATGTAAATAGTGTAAGTTCGGCTGTTGGCTTGAATAATTGCTTTCATAAAAAATTGTGCTTTACGTAAATTTAATAAATTTGGTTAAACTAAAAACAAATCAGAAGCAATTCCGTCCGAAAGAAATTTTCCCGTCTTTGTAATTTTTAAATGATTTTCTTCTATAACAAGCATCTTAGAGGCTATGAATTTTTTTGAACTCTCTAGCAATTGCCTTTTAATGTCAGACCCAAAATCGGCTTCAATTTTATCTAATGAAATACCCCAGATGGTTCGCAAACCCGTCATAATATACTCGTTGAATCTATTTTCTAGAGATAATACTTCCGATTCAAACAGTCGTACATTGGATTCTAGGGATTTAATATAATTCGTGTTATTTGATAGGTTCCAACTTCTACTTTGTCCGTCAAACGAATGTGCCGAAGGTCCCACACCCATATAGGTTTGTCCTAGCCAATAACTTGTATTGTGTCTTGAGAAATAGTCGGGATGTCCAAAACTACAGGTTTCATAATGAGTCAACCCTTGTATTGAAGTTTCTTCAAGCAGTACCTCAAAATGTTTGGCGGCTAATTCATCGTCCATTGGTGGATAACTTCCTTTACTGATAAAATGTTCTAGTGCTGTTTTTGGCTCAACAGTGAGCGCATAACAAGACAAGTGTTTGATCCCAAACCCAAAAGCAGTTTGCAAATTTTGTCGCCATTTTTCAATTGACATCGTAGGCATCCCAAACATTAAATCGATGGTAATGTTGTCAAAATAAGCTGTGGCAATTTCTAAACATTTTTTAGCTTCATTGGCGTTGTGCGCTCTATTCATGGATACCAAATCAGATTCATGAAAGGATTGAATTCCAATACTTAATCGATTTATTTTTGTGTTTGAAAGTCCTTTTATAGTTTCAATATCCAAATCATCTGGATTGGCTTCGAGGGTAATTTCAGGAGCATCAGACACTATGTAATGTTCATAGACTGTCTGAAGAATTGTATTTAATTCTGTAACTTCTAAAACTGAAGGGGTGCCGCCGCCAAAGTAAATCGATTGAATTTCTTCAATCGCATATTCTGACTTGCGAAGCTTCAGTTCATTACAAACGGCTTTGATAAATGTCGATTTTGAATTTTGGTTTGTCGAAAAGTGGAAGTTACAATAGTGGCAGGCTTTTTTACAAAATGGAATGTGGATATAAATACCTGACACTTGAATTGGATTTTTAGTTAATATTTGAATGCTTTCGCATTGATAATGTGTTGTAAGTGGTGGTTGCAATGCCAAGCATAAATGGCCAAGCTTTCCTCTAAAGAAATACATTCATTACCGTCTGGATGTAAATAGGTTCTCTGTAATTGTGAGGACTCTAATTGTTCTAACAAAAATACCCAACGTTGATGAATTCCAGCTAAAAGTTTAGTCGAATTTTGGATACTATAATCTACAGTATCGTTCAGTACTGCCCATTGTGATTCTGCATAGGGTTTGATGGTAGGATTATCTTCGGTCAGTGCCAATTTAAAACGGGTGATACTGTTCATGTGGCTATCAATACAATGGCCAACCACTTGTTGAATTGTCCAACCCTCGGGACGGTATTTATAACGAAGCTCCTTATCAGTTAGATGTGTTACTTCTTTTATCACAAGCAAAGGAAACTGTCTAATAGACTGTATCCAACTTTCAATATGAATGGGCTTGATCTTAGTAGGAATTTTAGGCTTACCAATTGGATATTTGAGGGTTTCTATGTCCATAGTAGTGGAATTATTTTTTAACTCTGCTTTCGTTTTGCTTTACAAAGGCACTCCAGCCTGTGTAACTTTTACCGCCAGTAACTTTTCCTTGGTTATAAAAATGGCAAACTGCAGCCGCTAATCCATCTGTTGAATCTAACTTTTTAGGCAACTCTTTTAAACCCAAAAGACTTTGCAACATTTTAGCCACTTGTTCTTTACTCGCATTTCCATTTCCCGTAATGGCCATTTTAATTTTTTTAGGTGAATACTCTGTGATAGGTATTTCTCTAGAGAGTCCAGCGGCCATTGCAACTCCCTGAGCTCTCCCAAGCTTTAACATACTTTGTACGTTTTTACCAAAAAAAGGGGCTTCAATCGCAATTTCGTCGGGATGAAATGTGTCAATCAGTTCGACAGTACGCTCAAAAATAAGCTTAAGTTTCAAATAGTGATCATCATATTTTTGAAGCAATAACTCGTTCAATTGTAAAAACTCCATAGTTTTCCCCTTGACTTTTATCAATCCAAATCCCATAATCGTTGTCCCAGGATCAATTCCTAATATAATTTTATCTTCTGCCATTAATCAACACTAAGGATTATTGGTAATTGAAATGCCGTTTGCACTTGCTGACTTCTTTTGATAGCAGGATATAATTTAGGGAGACCTTCTAAACTACGGACTAAAATAGAGTCCAATATTGGAATTTGCTCCTTTGTCAGTTCATTTGTTTGAATTTTAGAAATTTGAAGCTTTCCTTCATTAGAGACCAATAATTCGATGATGATTGTATCACTCACTGTTTGTGTGACGATAATATTTTGTGTTCCAAAATATTCAGAAATATGGGTTGTGACGGTTTGTTCAAAACATTTTTTATTGTCTTGAAAGTCAATAGAACCCGTACAGTTTTCAAAATTAGGATAGCGATCGACTTCATTCCAATTAAACGTTTTTAATTCTTCCATTAAAATCGTATTAGAATCTAATTTCTTTTTTTCATAATAATGGCATGAATAAAAAGAACAGAAAAGTAAAACAAAAACTAAATATTTCATTGGTTCATTATGAACCCTAAAATTACAATTTTTTATTTTTTAAATAGTTAAAAACCAAATTAGATTAGACTTTTGGTCCTCCAGCCATAATTTCTTCATTGGCATAGGCTTCAAATTTCTTAAAGTTGGTTTTAAAAGCGGCTGCTAATTTGTGAGCTGTTTCATAAAAACCGTCGTCATTTTTCCATGTTTTTCGAGGACTTAAAAATTCCGTTGGCACATTTGGACACACTCTTGGTTGAAGCACTCCAAAGACGGAATGGATGTGGTAGTTATTTTTGTTCGTGGATTCTAACGATCCATCCATAGCTGCATTGATCATTGCACGCGTGTACTCCAATTTCATGCGCGTTCCAATCCCATAAGGCCCACCAGTCCAACCTGTATTAACCAACCAAACATTAACGCCACTAGCTTTGATCTTAGCACTCAACATTTCGGCGTATTTTGTAGGATGTAAGGGCATAAAGGGGGCTCCAAAACAGGCCGAAAAACTAGGAACAGGCTCTGTAATTCCTGTTTCAGTTCCTGCAACTTTAGCGGTATATCCAGAAATAAAATGATAGGCCGCTTGACCGGGTGTCAATTTAGAAATAGGTGGTAACACGCCAAAAGCATCGGCAGTCAGGAAAAAAATATTTTTAGGGTGTTTACCTATCGAGTCGAGCTGAATATTTTTTATAAAATGAATTGGATAACTCACACGTGTATTTTGTGTAATGGTAGTATCTGAATAATCAACCTCACCTTCAGAATTTATGATTACGTTTTCTAGAATCGCACCCTTCTTTATGGCGTCAAAAATTTCAGGCTCTTTAGTTCTCGACAAATTTATGACCTTCGCATAACAACCTCCTTCAAAGTTGAAGATGGTATTTTCATTTGTCCATCCATGTTCATCGTCTCCTATCAGATGTCGTTGATGGTCAGTAGAAAGTGTTGTTTTTCCAGTCCCTGAAAGTCCAAAAAAGATGGAGGTATCGCCGTCTTTCCCAACATTGGCACTACAATGCATTGGCAACGTATTTTTGAAGACTGGAAGTATAAAATTTAAAGCCGAAAAAATCCCTTTTTTGATTTCGCCTGTGTATCCAGTACCTCCTATAAGGGCTATTTTTTTAGTGAAATTTAAAATGGCAAAATTATGCTGACGTGTGCTATCCTTGTTTGGGTCTGCCATAAAACCAGGGGCATTGATCACCGTCCATTCAGGATCAAAATCTTTTAATTCAGAATCCGTTGGTCTTAAAAACATATTATAGGCAAAGTAATTACTCCAAGGGTATTCGTTAATCACACGGATATTGGTGCGATAAACTGGATCAGAACAAGCATAACTATCCCGAACGAAAATTTCTTTACCAGAAAGGTAAGTGGTTACTTTATTGTAGAGCGCGTCAAAGTCATTCGTTGAAAAAGGGATGTTTACATCACCCCACCAAATGCGGTCTTTGGTAATGGCGTCTTTAACTATAAACCGATCTTTTGGAGAGCGACCTGTGAACTCGCCCGTTTGAATTACTAGGGCGCCAGAGCTTGTCTCAAGACCTTGTTTTTTGGCAATTGTCAAAGCATGTAGCTCATTTGGGGATAGTTGATAATGTACTTTTGAAGACTTTATAGAATAGCGGTGTAACGAAATCGTTTTCGTAATGAATGAGGAGTGTAACATAAACATCAAAATTAGTTGATCCTACAAAAGTATTGAATAATATTAAATGTGTCCTACTTTACTGATTTTTTCTTAAAAAACATACAAACAACAGAAACCATGAGGCAATCAAAAACAATCCTCCAACAGGTGTAATAAACCCAATGACTTTAAAATTAAAAGGGGTCAAATCATTTGTCGCTAATAAATATATAGAACCCGAAAATAATAAAACTCCTATGAGGATAAGTTTAAGTAAAATCGATTTTTGACCAGATTTAATGTGTGTTGATACGCCTATAAAAAACAATAAAAAGGAATGGTACATTTGATAACGGATTCCTGTATTAAAACTCTCAAATGCTGAAATACTAACCATCGGCTTCAAACCATGTGCTGCAAAGGCTCCTAACACAACTCCAAGTCCACCTGTAACACAAGCTAATAAAAATATTTTTCTATCCATTTTCTATTATAAAGTATTATATTTTCTACTTTAGTAGTCAAACTAATCACAAAAGTAAGAATCTCATATCAATATGCGAAACATTTTAATCATCGGAGCGGGCAAGTCCGCATCCTACCTTATAAAGTATTTTTTAGATAAGTCTATTACAGAGAAATTAAAAATAACCATTGGAGATTTGGATACTTCAAACGCACAAAAGTGGATTGGAAACCATACGAATGCAAACGCACTTAAACTTGATATTTTTGACAAGACAGCAAGAAAACAAGCCGTTCAAAATGCCGATATAGTGGTCTCTATGCTACCCGCTAGATTTCATATTGAGGTTGCCAAAGACTGCTTAACTTTCGGTAAGCATTTGGTTACTGCTTCTTATGTTAGTGAAGAAATGAAAGCATTAGATTCAGAAGCAAAAGCTAAAAATTTGATATTTTTAAATGAGATTGGATTGGATCCTGGAGTGGATCACATGAGTGCCATGCAAGTCATCGATCGCATTAGAGCGGTTGGTGGAAAGATGTTGCTTTTTGAATCTTTTACAGGTGGATTGATGGCACCTGAAAGTGATACTAACCTTTGGAATTACAAGTTTACTTGGAACCCTCGAAATGTAGTTTTGGCGGGACAAGGGGGGGCTGCAAAGTTTCTACAAGAAGGGAAATTCAAATATATTCCTTACCACCGTTTGTTTAGACGGACAGAATTTTTGGAGGTAGAAGGCTATGGCCGATTTGAAGCTTATGCCAACAGAGATTCTCTTAAATATCAAGAGGTCTATGGATTGGAACATATCCAAACATTGTATCGAGGAACTATTCGAAGGGTTGGTTTTAGCAGAGCTTGGCAAATTTTTGTCTTGCTTGGAATGACAGATGATAGCTATACGATTGCAGATAGCGAAAATATGAGTTATCGTAGTTTTGTGAATTCATTTTTACCGTACAGCCCTACAGATTCAGTAGAATTAAAATTGAGATACCAATTAAAGATTGATCAAGATGATATTGTATGGGAAAAACTAGAAGAATTAGGTCTTTTTAGTCATAATAAAAAAGTGAAGTTAACTAACGCGACACCTGCACAAGTTCTTCAAAAAATACTTTTAGACAGTTGGTCTTTGAATCCAGAAGACAAAGATATGATCGTAATGTATCATAAGTTTGGCTATGAGTTGGATGGTAAAAAATATCAAATTGATGCAACTATGGTGTCTACTGGCGAAGATCAAACATTTACTGCTATGGCAAAAACCGTTGGATTACCCGTTGCAATTGCCACTTTAGCTATACTAAACAACAAAATACAAAGTTATGGTGTTCAAATTCCAACTAAAAAAGAATTATACACTCCTGTATTAAATGAATTAAAAGATTTTGGCGTCATATTTAATGAAAAAGAGATTGAATACTTAGGATATAACCCCTTAAATCAATAATTTAGTTATAAATTGAAATAATTTAAATACTTTTGCTTTATAAATCAGCAGGTTCTATTAAAAAATGAATAAAATCATAGAAATTGACGGTATTGACAAAACAATCCTAAGAGCTCTCATGAAAGATGCAAGAACCCCGGTACTCGAAATTGCGCGTACTGTCGGAATTTCTGGCGCAGCCATTCACCAACGATTACGGAAACTAGAAAGGTCTGGATTGATAGCGGGCTCTAAGTTTGTTGTAAACCCAAAAGCTTTGGGATATACAACTATGGCATTTGTGGGTGTATTTTTGGATAAAGCAAAAAATAATTCAGATGCTGTTAAACAGCTCAAAAAAATTTCAGAAGTATTAGAATGTCACTATACTACTGGAAACTGGAGTGTCTTAATCAAAATTCTATGTAAGGACAATGAACATCTAATGTCTGTCTTAAACAAACATATTCAACCTATTTCAGGGGTGTCAAGAACAGAAACATTTATTTCTTTAGATCAACAAATTGATCGACAAATTAAAATATAGCTAGTCTCTACCAAAAATTTGAAAGCCCCAGTAAACCAAAGTGGCAAGCGACCCTAATGCGGCTACTAAATAAGTGCGTGCTGCCCACTTAAGAGCGTCTTCAGCGCCTTTATATTCTTGTTGAGACAACATGTGTTTATTTTTTAACCATGCCAATGCACGGTTACTCGCATCGTATTCAACAGGTAAAGTAATAAAACTAAATACTGTAGCGACCGCCATCAAAACAAATCCTGAAACAACCACCCAATAGCCTAAGCCAACGCCAGCTCCAACCCCTAAAATTAGGCCTCCAAAAATCAACCACATAGATAGTTTTGAAGAAATATTTACGACAGGTACAAGAGTTGAACGTAGTTCTAACCAACTATAGGCTTGAGCATGCTGCACAGCATGTCCACATTCGTGAGCAGCTACAGCTGCAGCTGCGGAGTTACGCTCGTTATAGACTGCATTACTGAGGTTTACTGTTTTATCAATGGGGTTGTAATGATCCGTAAGACGACCTGTTGTTGACACAACTTTTACGTCTTTTATACCATGATCTAAAAGCATTTTTTCGGCAATTTCGGCACCACTCAACCCATTTCGTAAATGAATTTTTGAATACGTTGCGAACTTGCGTTTTAAGGTTGAACTCACCAACCAACTGAATAGAGCTATTACTCCAAGTATAAGATAATAGTTTGCCATAATATTTAATTTTAAATTTTTTTAAGCTTCAAAAATAATACCAATTATAAAAACTGAAAAAATGACAGTAAACTTTAATGTTTTCTGTATTTGTAAATAAAAACCAATAATGTAAATGATGACACTAAAGTAATCGAATTTGCCAATACCATTGACAGGCTGTCTTTTAAAATACCGTACACCAACCAAAATACAATCCCAACAAAAAACAAAGAGAAAGTCGGTAGTGAAAATCCCGATACATCTTTGGTTTTCCAAGTTTTATAGACTTGAGGTAAAAATGCATAAGTCGTTAAGCAAGCTGCAATGAGCCCTATGACTTCGATATAATCTATATTATCCAACAATATTTACAATTTTACCAGGTACAACAATTACTTTTTTCGGCGTGCGCCCATCTAATTGCGCAAGCGTCTTTTCATCTCCCATCACAGCTGCCTCTATCTCCTCTTTACTCAAATCTAATGATAATTCGATTGTGAATCGCATTTTACCATTGAAAGAGATCGGATAAGCTTTTGTGCTTTCAATGAGGTGACTGGCGTCAAATTCTGGAAAGTCAGCTATTGTGATGGATTTATCATGACCTAATTGATTCCATAATTCCTCAGCAATATGAGGTGCATAAGGCGCAATCAACACCAATAACGGTTCTAAGATTTTTCTGGAAACACACCCTTTGGCAGTCAATTCATTCACGGCAATCATAAAAGTAGAGACTGAGGTGTTAAATGAAAAATTCTCAATGTCTTCGGTGACTTTTTTGATGGTTTTATGAAGGGTTTTTAAATCCTCTTTTGAAGGTTCAACCTCCGTAATTTTAAGTCCGTCTTTGCCAATATACAATTTCCATAATTTTTTGAGGAAATTATGAACCCCTGTAATTCCAGAAGTGTTCCACGGTTTGTATTGCTCAAGTGGCCCTAAAAACATTTCATATAAACGCAATGAATCGGCACCATACTGTTCGCAAATTGCATCAGGGTTGACGACATTGTATTTGGATTTTGACATTTTTTCGACTTCTCTTTTCACTTTAAAAAGACCCTCACTATCTGTAACAAATTCAGCGTTTTTAAACTCTTCTCTCCAAGATTTAAAGGCTTCAATATCTAACTCATCAGACATATTTACAAATGATACATCTGCATGAATCCATTGAATAGTTTCTGTGGTAATTTTATCTAAAGACATAAAAGTATTTGATCCCTCTATTCTTCCTACAAAAGCACTCGTTCCCAAAATCATTCCTTGGTTGATGAGTTTTTTAGCAAATTCATCAACAGGAACAACACCTAAATCAAAGAGAAATTTTTGCCAGAATCGTGCATAGAGCAAATGCCCTGTGGCATGCTCACTACCTCCAATGTATAAATCCACTTCTCTCCAGTAATTCAAGGCTTCTGAGCTTGCAAATTCATTGGGATTGTGTGCATCCATATACCTGTTAAAATACCAAGAGCTCCCTGCCCAACCTGGCATTGTATTGAGTTCTAACGGAAATATAGTTTGATGGTCTATTTTAGAGTTTTCTACAACAGTATTCAAGCT
>ERZ767310.319-NODE-319-length-30285-cov-7.148098_pt1 | contig 30285 bp, 30 predicted proteins | sample MGYA00374954_ERZ767310 | MGnify/ENA primary metagenome ERZ767310 (study PRJEB28948, sample SAMN06267188) | marine metagenome | isolation source: Columbia River Estuary | place: USA:Columbia River Estuary, USA | collected 2013-07-23 ...
TAATACAACATACGCACTCTAATGGTATGCTTCACTTCTTTTAATAGTGCAATAGCTGTTTTAGATAATTTAGAATCTACATCTAAAACTACATAGCCAATTTCATCATTGGTTTTTAAATACTGTCCTACAATATTTATTTTATTTTTAGACATCACTGTATTAATGGCACTCAATACACCCGGTACATTATTATGCATATGTAAAATACGATGTGCATTTTCAACAGGCGGCAAACTAATAGAAGGTATGGTATGAGAACCATAAGAAACCCCACGCTCTAAATATTGATATAATTTAATACTTACATCTTCTCCAATATTTTCTTGCGCTTCTTCCGTAGACCCACCAATATGTGGCGTCAGCAACACGTTGGCTAAGCCTTGTAGCGGTGTGGTGAAAACATCTCCGTTCTTTTCAGGTTCAATTGGAAATACATCAATGGCAGCCCCTCCTATTTTTTTATCAACAATAGCTTTACTTAAGGCATCTAAATCAACCACTTCACCACGCGCATAGTTTATTAATATAGATCCTTGTTTAAATTGACTTATAACCGACTTGCTAATTAAATTTTTAGTTTGACTGGTTTCAGGGACATGCAATGAAATAATATCAGAACTACTTACAATATCTTTTATAGATTTTGCGGGCTTGGCATTGCCTAAAGGTAATTTTGTTTCAATATCATAGAATTGAATTTTCATACCCATGGCTTCTGCCATGATACTTAACTGTGTACCAATATTGCCATAACCAATGATGCCTAAAGTTTTTCCTCTTAGTTCAAAACTTCCTTTCGCTTCTTTATTCCAAATGCCTTTATGTGCTGCTGTATTTTTATCGATAATTTTTCTAATGAGCATAATAGAAGCACCAATGACTAATTCGGCAACACTTCTTGTATTACTATAAGGTGCATTAAATACGGCTACCCCTTTTTGCTTACATGCTTTTAAATCTACTTGGTTAATGCCAATACAAAAACATCCAATGGCTTGTAATTTTTTAGCGCTCTCTAATACTTTTTTAGAAATAAAGGTTTTAGAACGAATGCCTAAAATGTGCACGTCCTTAATAATCTTGATTAGTTCCTCCTCACTTAAAGCACCAGATACCTTTTTTACATCGGTATATCCCATGTCTTTAAAATACTGAACCGCCTTATCACTTATGTTTTCAAGGAATAAGACCTTAATTTTATCCTTAGGATAGCTAGTGGCATCAAAATTACTCATGGCACAAAGTTAAAAAAAATTAACTGTTTGCTATTCATTAACAATAAATTATGTGTTTATAGCGTTAATTTAGTAGCTATAAATGGATATAGCCACCCCATAAAACTAACAGATGTTAATTCGATTCACCCTCTTACTAGGTTTTTTCTTTTTAAGTATCTCCTGTGGCACGGGTCAAGGCCCTCGTTTTTTAGATAATACATCTAATATCATTCTAAGTAATGATGAAAAAGAGCGCTTAATTGCAGAGGTGAAAGCTAAATATCAGACCCTATTGGGTAATAAGGGGTTTAGTGGTCAAATTTTAATTGCCAAAAACGGAGAAGTTATTTTCGAAGATTACAAAGGCTATTCTAATTATTCAGATAAAACCGCCATCATTCCCGAAACCCCTATTCATTTAGCCTCCATTTCAAAAACATTTACGGGTATGGCGGCTTTGAAATTATGGGAAGAGGAGAAATTAGATTTGAAAGCGCCCGTTACAAAATACTTTGCCAATTTTCCTTATAAAGAGGTGACGATAGAACAATTACTTTCTCATCGTAGTGGCCTACCCGATTATACTTATTTCATGGAACCCAATAAGTATAAAACGGTGAAAGTAAAAAACAAAAGAGGCCGTTGGGTGAAGAAATTAAAACTAATAAAGGCTGAAACACCTTTCAGGAAAGGATTGTATAATAATCAGGATGTACTAGACTATATGGTGACTAAGCGCCCTGCACCAGCTGCTATGCCCAATAGAGTATTCAAATATTGCAATACTAATTTTGTAGTATTGGCTTTAATTATTGAAAAAATTACGGGTCAAGACTTCCCTACTTATATGGCAGAAACTATTTTTAAGCCATTGAAAATGGAAAACACTTATGTATTTAGTGCCAAAAGTATTGATAAATACACGCCATCTTATAATGCAAGAATGGTTCCCTATAAAATTGAAAAGTACGATTGCATTTATGGAGATAAAAATATTTACAGTACAGCAAGAGATATGTATTTATGGGATAAAGCTTTAACGGAAGGCAGTTATGTAAAAGAAAGCACATTAGAAATGGCTTATCAACCGCAGAGTCCTATTAATAAGTATCACCATAACTACGGATTAGGCTGGCGTATTTTGGCTAAACCTAACGAAGAAAGACTCGTTTATCATAATGGTTGGTGGCATGGTAATAATACGGTGTTTACGCGCTTAATTAGCGAATCGGCAACCATCATTATTTTGGGTAATAAGTTCAATAAATCTATCTATAAAGGCAAGGAAATTGCCTCTGTTTTTACAGGTAAAGTAGATACCTCCGCTTTGGTGGAGTAAAATTGCCCTTTTTTGCCCTTTTTTGACTTTTACCCCCTATTTTTGCAGACCTCAAAAGAAATTAAACAGAAAACAAAAGAATAAGTATTGCTATGAAAGATCTTCTATTTTATGCCGTTCCGGCAATGGGTATTGTAGGTTTATTGTATACACTCTTGAAATTCAATTGGGTATCTAAACAAGACGCAGGTAATGACCGTATGAAAGAAATTAGCACTTACATCGCTGAAGGTGCAATGGCTTTCTTAAAAGCGGAGTGGAAAATCCTAGGCTATTTTGTGGTAATTGTGGCCCTATTATTAGGGTTTATGGCTACTAAAAATGCAGAAAGTCACTGGAGTATTGCTGTCGCATTTGTAATTGGTGCTGTATTTAGTGCCACTGCTGGTTATATTGGAATGAAAGTAGCTACTAAAGCAAACGTAAGAACTGCTCAAGCAGCTAAAACAAGTTTAGCGCAAGCATTAAAAGTATCTTTTACTGGCGGATCTGTGATGGGCTTAGGCGTATCTGGATTAGCTGTATTAGGATTAGGTGGTTTGTTTTTGGTGCTAAAACAAATGTTCTTTGTAAATGGCGACCCTTCTGAAATGTTAAGAACCATTGAAGTATTAACTGGTTTTTCTTTAGGTGCTGAATCAATTGCATTGTTTGCGCGTGTGGGTGGTGGTATTTATACCAAGGCTGCAGACGTGGGCGCTGACTTAGTAGGTAAAGTAGAAGCAGGTATTCCAGAAGATGATCCTCGTAACCCTGCAACCATTGCAGACAACGTAGGAGATAATGTGGGTGATGTGGCAGGTATGGGTGCCGATTTATTCGGTTCTTATGTTGCTACAGTTTTAGCTACCATGGTATTAGGACAAGAAGTAACTGCAGTAGGTGGTGGAAAATTAGTAGATGCCTTTGATGGTTTATCTCCTATTTTATTACCAATGATGATTGCAGGTGTAGGTATATTATTATCCATCATCGGCACATTCTTTGTAAGAATTAGTGAGAACGCTGGTTTAAATACAGCAACAGTTCAAAAAGCATTGAACATGGGTAACTATGGTTCTATGATTTTAACAGCTATTGCTTGTTATTTTTTAGTGGGCTATATTCTTCCTGAGAACATGGCACTTCGTGGTATTGAGTTTACAAGAAATGGTGTAATAGGTGCAATTGCTGTTGGTTTAATCGTAGGTACTTTAATGAGTATCATTACTGAATATTATACAGCAATGGGTAAGCGTCCAGTAATGAGTATTATTAAACAATCAAGCACAGGACATGCAACCAATATTATTGGTGGTTTAGCAATTGGTATGGAATCTACTTTCATGCCTATTATTGTTTTAGCGGCTGGTATTTTTGGAGCTTCTTATTGCGCAGGTTTATATGGAGTAGCGATTGCTGCTGCAGGTATGATGGCAACAACGGCTATGCAATTAGCCATTGATGCATTTGGTCCTATTGCAGATAACGCTGGTGGTATTGCGGAGATGAGTGAACTACCTGCTGAAGTGCGTGAGAAAACAGATATTTTAGATGCGGTGGGAAATACAACTGCTGCAAGCGGTAAAGGTTTTGCAATTGCTTCTGCTGCTTTAACTTCATTAGCATTATTTGCGGCCTTCGTAGGTGTTGCCATGCCGGACAATCAACATATTGATATTTATAAAGCCGATGTATTAGCTGCTTTATTTGTGGGTGGTATGATTCCATTTATATTTTCTTCATTAGCTATTCGCGCTGTAGGTGAAGCTGCAATGGCCATGGTAGAAGAGGTTCGTCGTCAGTTCCGCACTATTCCAGGTATAATGGAAGGAACGGGTAAACCAGAATATGAAAAATGTGTGGCTATCTCTACTGAAGCTTCTTTAAAGAAGATGATGTTACCTGGTGCTATCACTATCATCTCTCCTATCTTAATTGGATTTACAATGGGCCCTGAAGCCTTAGGTGGTTTCTTAGCAGGTGCAACTGTAAGTGGTGTGTTAATGGGTATATTCCAAAACAATGCAGGTGGTGCTTGGGATAACGCTAAAAAATCTTTTGAAAAAGGTGTTGAAATAAATGGCGAGATGTTCTATAAAAAATCTGAACCACATAAGGCTTCTGTAACAGGAGACACAGTGGGAGATCCTTTTAAAGATACTTCTGGTCCTTCAATGAATATCTTAATTAAATTAATGTCAATTGTATCATTGGTTATTGCACCTTCTTTAGCGCAATTGCATCCAACGAAAGCAATGGAGGTTAAATCACAAACTGTTGAGATTTCAGTTATTAATAGCGATACAGCAGCGGATGCAAAAATCATTAATGATACCGCAACAACTGTAACTATCTCTGCAAATACTAAAACATTATTACAAGCTTTACAAGAAGAAGGTATTGCTCCAATAGGTGATGTTAAGATACAAATACTCGATGGTAAGATTACGGTGAATGGCAAGGCCTTAACCGAAGAGCAGAATGCTAAATTCTCTTCTTATCTTAAGCCTAAAAATAAAAATTAAGGCTAATAGGATTAACTTAAAAGTCTCCTAATTTATAGCCATAAGGCCTAAGTTTTAAAAAAATTAACAAAATCCCTCCGATAATTTCGGGGGGATTTTTTTGTTAGTTCCTATAATTTCGTAGATTGCTTACGAATACAATCGTATAATATATGAATAAGACTAGTAGGCCTACAGAAAGTGAATTAGATATTCTTAGTATTTTATGGGAAAAAGAAAATGCGACTGTTAGAGAAGTGCATGAAGTGGTACAAAAAACCAAGGATGTAGGTTATACCACTACCCTTAAGCTTATGCAAATTATGAATGAGAAGGGACTTGTTACAAGAAATGTAAGTTCTAAAACACATATCTATACCCCTACTTTAAAAAGAGAAAAAGCACAGGAACAATTTGTAGGTAAAATAATTCAAACTTTATTTAGTGGAAGTACTTCTCAGTTGGTCATGCAAGCCTTAGGTAAACATAAACCCTCTGATAGTGATTTAGCTGAAATTAAATCCATGATTCAAAAACTAGAACGCAAATAAGCATTTATGTATTTCTTAACCAATATACCATTAGCTATTATAAATAATATAGGTTTCTTAGCTATATTATTTTTGGTATACCAGGTATTGAAAAGTTTACAGGAAAAAGAAATACTTCCCATTAAAGCGGCGCATTTATTTAGTATGGCAAGTATTTTTCAAGTCTTAGGCTTGGTTCAATTTATAGCTTTACTATTCTATCCTAAGCTAGGTTCAGCAATTATAACTACTGGTTTAGATTTCGTTACTGCCGGTATAAATTCTTTATTCATGCAGGCTCCAATTGGATGGCTTTCATTTATAGGATTTGTTTATTGTTTAGTATTAGTCGGTTTAATTATTAAAACGGGATTTCAATTCTATCAATTAACTGCTTTAGTAAGAACCTCCAATTTTTCTGAATCAGATAAGTATACTTCTTTTATAAATAACCTACCTAATTATACTTCAGGCAGAAAAGTAAAATTAGGCATTTCATCTAGTATTGAAACCCCTATTAGCCTTGGCTGGATAGAACCTATTATACTTCTACCTATTGCCTTAGTCAATCAATTAAGCATAAAAGAAATAGAGAGTATTATTTTACATGAATGGGCGCATATACTTAGAAACGATTACTTTTTTAATCTAATGACTAGCTTTGTTCAGATGGTTTTATTCTTTAACCCTTTTGCTTATTTATTCAATAAAGAAATTAGCCTTCAAAGAGAAATTGCCTGTGATAGTTTTGTATTAACTACTTCGGTGGAAAAATTAGATTACTTGAATACGCTTTTTAAAATGGCAACTGGCATAAGAGCAAAGGACGCGGCTATTCAAAATACAAGTAAATGGACTATGGGCTTTTTAAATATCCCCAATGAACTTTTATACAGGGTTAAATTTTTGACAAATACCAAAAGGTTTAATTTTATTCAGTCAACTAAAATAATGCTTACTGCTCTACTAGCTAGTTTGTTATTTTTTATCCCTTTAGATAAAAATCAAAATAAGTTTGTAGCTAAAGTGCAACCAAGGGTTTTATTTGCTTCAACTCTTGTTTCTAGCAAGATAGAAATTAAAAAAACAACACCATTAAAATCGACAGATTCATATACTTCTATTCGTAAACATAGTCGCCTCCTTCCAAAACAAAGTGATGAAAATACAGCGGTGGTGAATACTTCCTATGATGAGATGGTACAAAAAACAATTAGTTGGATAAAAACGCGTGAAGTAGTGAATCAATTTGCTAATTATCAAGAAAATACGGAAGCTGTCGAATTTGAAGTGGCGGAGAAATTATTAATGCGTGCCATTTTTACAAACTACCAATTAAAAAGAGAATTGTTACATGATCGTTTAAATAAGGCGACCAATGAAAAAGAAGCCATGGATTATGTAGTGAATAGTAAAGAATGGGAACAAATGCAACAATATGAAAAGTGGACTGCTGAATTTTTGAAAAAACATCCCCTACCTTTAGATACGACCACTTCTTTTTCTACTTTAAAGACTCGCTTAATTGTTTACTAATTTCTTTTCCTCCTTCGCAAAATAGCCAGTCTAGTATACTTAGGTTAGAAATAAAGCCCTTACTTGATTCAAATACCTGCATATAGGGATGCTGAATAGCAAACTGGTCATAATTATTGGGTTGCCATGGGAGCATTGTTTTATGCATACTATTTACTTCTTCATTACTATTTTCTTTCCATTCTATCAATTCCCATTTGCCCTTAATAGATTTTTGTATAAATTGATGACAGTCCTCTAAAAAATCAACTAAGTATTCTTTTTTGGTTGTGTAAAGCTTTTCAATATCGGCTTCATAGTATTCAAAATACGGGGCTCTTTTATAACAAGTTTTAATGGCCTTAAAATGCTGTGCTTGCCAAGGTGCATCATAGGCAATGAGAATATCCTTAATGGACGTTTTCTGGTCTCTTCCTCCTTGTATGGGAATAGTTAAATTTAATGGTCCTTGTGCACTTAGAATGACCATTCTATTTTTAAAACTCATTTTGGTAAAAGCAGCTTCTTTGTCAAAACATAGCTGCTTTTGTTTATAGATTAATTCTATAAAGCAAATGGGCCCAAAATATTGATAATCGGTTATTAGCATGTCTTAACAAAAACTTATGTAAATATATTTTTACATTCTCCAATTAACTAATAATTTTTAATAATTTTAGACAAATCTTTTATGAAGCCTACTGCCTACCTTTTATTAGCTATTATTTTATTTTTTTCAGCCTGTGCAGAGCCTAGTCCACTTGTTTTCAAAGGGGTGCAATCTATTAAAATAGAGAAAGCAAGTTTTGGTAAGAATATTTTTAAAGCAGACTTTGCTTATCAAAATCCCAATCGCTTTGGACTAGTGCTCAATAAATTAGATTGTAATGTATTTATCAATGATCAGTTATTTACCCAATATAAATTAGACACCAACTTTACCATTCCAGCCAATGCAGCATTTGTATTACCTGCTACCATGGAAATAGAACTAAGTTCTTTATTAAAAAATAGCGTTGATATTTTATTAAACAAGCCTATGAAAATTGGTATTAAAGGAAATGCCTCCATTTCAAAGGGTATGTTCACTAAAACTATCCCTATTAATTTTGAGACGAATCAGAAATTAAATTTAAGAGAGGCTATTATGAAATAGCTTACTATAAATTGTATACTTGGTTTAACTATTCTATATTCCAATATTAAATATTCCAAGTACTTGGACTTTCTCTCCACTGCATTAATGTTTCTTGGGTTTTGCTATCCACATCCCCTTTCTCCACTGCTAAGTCAATTAAGCTTGCATAATTGGTTAAAGAATAATAAGGCACACCAGCGGTTTTAAAGGCTTCGTCCGCAAGGGCAAAACCATAATTAAAAATAGACACCATACCCACTACTTCCAATCCTGCATTTCTTAAAACATCTACTACTTGCAAACTGCTTTTTCCTGTAGAGATTAAATCTTCAATGACTAAAATTTTATTCGTTGTGGCATAAGCACCCTCTATTTGATTGCCTAGTCCGTGTTCTTTGGGTTTCGGTCTAACGTATATATAAGGCAGTTTCAATTGATCCGCTGCCATCGCACCCCAAGGAATACCAGCTGTAGCAACGCCTGCTAACATATCAGCGCCTTCAAATTTTTCAAAAATGACATTGCACATTTCACTTTTAATAAAATCTCTTACATAAGGAAAAGATAAAACCTTTCTATTATCACAATAAATTGGACTTTTCCAGCCACTGGCCCATGTAAATGGATTATTTGGGCTTAATTTTACAGCACCTACTTGAAGTAGTTTTTCGGCAACGGCTTTCTGATTTGTCATAGGAATAATTTCTACTCGCAAATGTAAAGTCAAATTGCTAGATTCACTTCAGGACTTACTAAATACTATACACATTTTTATGCCCAAACAAATAATAGCAGCTGGTGGCCTGGTAACAAATGCCCAAGGAGAAATTTTATGGATATTTAGAAGGGGTTTTTGGGATTTACCCAAGGGAAAATTAGATGAGGGGGAAACTATACAATCTTGTGCCATTAGAGAAGTAGAGGAAGAGACCGGCATTCATAACATCAAATTACATGAGTTATTAAAATTTACGAATCATCTTTATTTTGATAAATATTTACAAGAGGAAGTAGTGAAACGTACTTATTGGTTTCATATGACTATTGCAGATATGCAAAAAGGAAATCCTCAAACAACAGAAGACATAGAAAAAATTGAGTGGCATTCTTTAGCTACCGCAAGACATTGTTTAGAACAAACTTATCCAACTATATTAGAAGTAATAGAAGCGTACCGATTAAAAATTAATACTTAGAAAACTCAGTTCATTGATCAAACTAAAATATAAATAGAAGATTTAAGTTAATTTTAAAATCTTTTAATCTTATTTATTCAAGCTTTTGATAACGGCTTCTGGTAAGAATGGAGAAGCATCTCCCCCGTTTCTAATAATATCTCTTACAATGGTAGATGCTACAGAAGTATATTTAGGCTCTCCTGTTAAAAAGATAGTTTCAATGTGTCTATCCATGGTGCGATTGGCATCAGCAATTGTTTTTTCATATTCAAAATCGCTTACATAGCGAATGCCTCTTAAAATAAATTTAGCACCAATAGATTGACAAAACTTTACAGTGAGTCCATCATAAATAGCTACTTCCACCTTTGGTTGGTCTTTATAAATTTCTTCAAACCACTGTTTTCTTTGATCTGCTGTAAACATAGGATCCTTGGAAGCATTGATACCAATACCTACCACCACTTTATCAAATAAGGGTAATGATCTATTAATAATATCAATATGACCTAAAGTAACGGGATCAAATGTTCCAGGAAATAAGCAGATTCTTTGCATGGCTTAAAAGTAAGAAAATAGTTAGGAAAAAAGAGATTAAGAGGGATTAACTAATTAAGAAGGGTTGGTTCTCCCTGTTAAAAGGTATAAACAAGCCATTCTAACTGCTACCCCATTTTCTACTTGGTCTAAAATGATCGAGTGTGGGCTGTCTGCCACATTACTATCTATTTCGACACCTCTATTGATAGGGCCAGGGTGCATAATCACTATTTCCTTATTGAGTTTGTCTAGTCTATTTTTAGTGATACCATAAGCTAGGTTATATTCTCTTAAAGAAGAGAATAAAGGCTGATTTTGCCTCTCTAATTGAATTCTAAGCACATTGGCTACATCGCACCAAGCCAAGGCTTTGTCGATATTGTATTCCACTTGCACATCCATGGCTTTTTGTAAATAGGTTGGGATTAAAGTCGGTGGCCCAGAGACCATTACTTCTGCTCCCATTTTCTTGAGTAAATAAATATTACTTAAAGCCACCCTGCTATGCATGATATCTCCGATAATAGCCACTTTTAAGCCTGCTAATTTGCCGGTTTTTTCTTGCATGGAAAAGGCGTCTAATAAAGCCTGAGTAGGATGTTCGTTAATGCCGTCTCCTGCATTTATAATAGCTGCATCGATATGTTTAGCTAAATAATGGGGTGCTCCAGAAGCGCTATGGCGCATGACCACCATATCGACCTTCATGCTAAGTATGTTATTGACTGTATCAAGTAATGTTTCACCTTTTGCTGCAGAAGAATTGGAAACAGTGAAATTCACTACATCCGCAGACAAGCGTTTTTCAGCGAGTTCAAAGGAAATTCTAGTTCTGGTGGAATTCTCATAAAAAAGGTTCACAATCGTAACGTCTCTTAAAGTGGGAACTTTTTTAACGGGTCTTTGTAAAACTTCTTTGAATTGAGTAGCGGTAGATAAAATAAGTTGGATATCCTCGGTTTGGAGGTCCTTGATACCAAGAAGATGTTTGGTAGTTAGTGCCATTAAAAAACGAAATTAAAGTAAATTTTCTAATCAACCAATAAAATAACGTCGTCCACCCCATCGTTCTCCTTCCACCTTACTTTAACCTTATAAGGAGAGATATCTACCATTTCCTTACCCGTAAAGTCGGGTTGTATAGGCAATTCCCTACTGGGCTTGCGGTCTACGAGTACACATAAACTTACTTTAGAGGGTCTTCCAAAAGAAAGTAAGGCATCTAGGGCTGCTCTAATGGTTCTGCCTGTAAAAAGTACATCGTCTATTAAAATCACTGTTTTGCCTTCAATACTAAAGGGTAAATCAGTGGCCTTTGCCAAATGTAAATCTGTTCTAACATCGTCTCTGTAAAATGTAATATCTAGCTTACCATATTTAACTTGGTCTGCTGGTATTTCATTGTGCAAGGCAGCGACAATACGGTCGCTTAAAAATACGCCTCTAGGTTGTAGACCCACAATGACCGCATTGGTTAAACCAGGATAAGTTTCTAAAATCTGATTGGCCAGTCTTTTTACGATGCTGGGAAGCTGTTGCTCACTAATAAGCGTCATGCTATAAAATTTTAATAAAATTACATCCTTTTTATGAATTTTAAAGGGAGGAAACCATTCCCTTTGTATTTTGCACTCATGGTGGGCATTCAACAACTTAAATTAGTCCAGTTTAGGAATTACATTCAAAAGCAATTTGAATTCACGCACCGTATTGTGGGTATCGTGGGCAGTAATGGCACTGGTAAGACCAATGTCTTAGACGCCCTTTATTATTTATCCTTTACCAAAAGTTACTTTAACAGGCCCGATGCCCAAAATGTACACCATGCTTATGAGGGTTTGCGTATTGAAGGACTTTATACTATTAATAAAACTGAAGTACCAATAACTTGTATTATTAGAGAAACTCTAAAAAAGGAATTTTATTTTGATGAAATTATTTATACAAAGCTATCTCAACATTTAGGTAAAATTCCTTGCGTAATGATTGCCCCCGACGATGTTCAAATAATTACGGGCAGTAGTGATGAGCGCAGAAAATTAATGGATAGTTTATTATGTCAAATTTATCCCGACTATTTAAAATATTTAATTCAGTACAATAAAGTATTGCAGCAAAGAAATAGTTTATTAAAGCAAGCTGCAGAAATGGGAAGTATTGACCCAATTTTACTTGAAACATTGAATAGACAATTAATTGAAAATGGAATACCCATTTATACTTATAGAAAACAATTATTAGACGACCTGCTGCCTGAGATATTGATTTTATATAATCACTTAGCTAAAAATAATGATAAAATTCATATTGAATATGAATCTAAACTACATACAAATTCATTTAATGATTTATTAGACGAAGCATATACAAAGGATAGTTTATTACAAAGAACCACCGTGGGTATTCATAAAGATGATTTAATTATTACCATTCAAGAACAACCTTTTAAACAAGAAGCTTCACAGGGTCAAAGAAAAAGCTTACTATTTGCCATTCGTTTAGCGGAATGGGAATGTATTAAAAGACATAAAGGCTTCTCTCCTATTTTATTAATGGATGATATTTTTGAGAAATTAGACGAACAAAGAATGATTCAGTTATTAGACTGGGTAAGCCATTCCACAGATGGTCAAGTATTTATAACCGATACCCACAAGGATCGTATGGATAATTTATTAGGAAAATATTTAGCCGATTATCAGTTGATACAATTATAATTAGCCCTAAATTGTGCCCTCTATGGGAACATTTAAATTGGGTGAAGCACTTAAGAACTTTGTACAAGGAAGTAAACTAAAGAATGGCATTCGTTCTGCTGAAATAGAAGAGGTATGGCTAGAACTAATGGGGGTGACTATTGCAAAGTATACCGACAAAATTTACATATTTAACCAGAAATTATTTATTCAAACAAGTGTGGGCCCTTTAAAAAATGAATTAGGTTTCCAGAAAATTCAAATTATAGAAAGGGTAAATGAAAAAATGGGTGAAAACACCATCACAGAAGTTATTATTAAATAAGTTTCACTGTTCCTTTTAATTTAGTAAAATTTAGCTAATTTAAAACTATCCTGAATGCTAGTTTCCTAAGTAGTCGATGTAGCTAGTTTTTTGCATGATGGTAGAACCATTCATTACAAATAAGCTAGGCCAAACACGTGCTGCTGTTTTTATCATTGTAATATCCCCTATTAAAATATTTTCTTTGGCTAAAAATTGCCCGGCACCTGCTTTATCGGCAGTAACAATATATACCAGCTTATATTTTTTATGCAATGAACTTAGTAAATTCTCCCAAGGGACATTGGCTTCTATTTTACCAGTAAATACTAATACATAAGGAATTTCAGTGGCAAACAAAGCCTGGGTGGTGTCTTCCCCATTTACATTCGTTATTTCAAAATCGATAATGGCGGGAACCAATCCATTGCCTTTACTCACTACTACTTCTTTTCTATTTTTATAAACATAAGTAGAATCAAAATTATCAGGGAATTGATTGGCGTCAAAAAAATAAGTTTTGCCTGCTTTCTCAAATTCCATTTGTATAGAAACGCTGTCTTTTATAGCGCCTTCAGGTTCTTTCATTTTATCTACAATATTATTACCCACTTTATAAGGCAGACAGTCAATCACAGGTAAATGTTCAAGTACATAGTATTGACCATAGCCTACTAATGATGTAGTTAATAGTAAAACAAAAATACCTAGATACTTATTTGTGTTGGACTTTGCTTTTTTATGATTAATAAGTAAAATAAGAATGGACACTAGCAGCACTATGTCTTTGATAAAGGAGGTCTTAGGTGTTAAAGGAATGCAGTCTCCAAAACAGCCACAGGTTTTAATTTTTCCAGAAAATAAGGCATAGCCTGTAAGGAAAGTAAAAAATACAATGAGCCCTAATAGTAACCATAGCGTTTGTTTATAAGGAAATTGTATAAGTAAGGCAATACCTGCTACTATTTCAAGGGTATTCATTACTAAGGCAAAACCTAAAGTATAATCAGCTAGAAATTGTACGCCCCAAACATCAAAAAATTCTTGCATTTTATAGCTTAGGCCTAAAGGGTCATTGGCTTTAATTAAGCCAGAAAAAATAAACAATATACCTACTGACCAGCGTAAAATTTTAAGAAAGTTTTGCATGGCTTATTTTTAATGTTTGCCTTCAGCCATTTGTATTAAGGCAAAGGCTGAATAATTTAAGATATCAACAAAATTAGCATCTATGCCTTCACTAATAAGGGTTTTTCCGTCGTTGGTCAAAATTTGTCTAATGCGCATTAATTTCATTAAAATTAAATCGGCATAACTTTCTTGACTCATATCTCTCCAAGCTTCTCCATAATCATGATTTTTGTCCATCATGGTAGTTTTGGCGAAAAGCACATTTTCATGGTAAAGACTTTGTACTTGATCAACAGGTAGTTCGTCTACCTTAGGGTCGCCCAATTTTAATTGAATTAAACCAATAACGGCATAATTTAGAATGCCTTTGAATTCTGATTGAATATCGTCTTCTACCTTCTGGGTACCCAAATCTTGGATGGTGCGAATACGTAAAGCCTTTATAAAAATTTGGTCTACAACAGAGATAATTCTTAATACTCTCCAGGCAGTGCCATAATCCTTTGTTTTTTTAATAAAAATATCACTGCAAGAGGCAATGGCTTGATCAAATTGTGCGGAAGTTTGACTCATTAAATTTCGTCCGATTACTTTGTTAATTAATATCTTTGAACCACTGCAAGATAATCAAATAAGCTTAAATTAAAACCATGTTTAAAATACCTGCCAAAGATCTAGAATGGCAAATTACGACCCCCCAGGTTATGGGTATTTTAAATCTAACACCAGATTCATTTTATGAAGCTAGCCGTCATTCAAATATTGATAGCGCTATAGCGCAGGCCCATTTATTTATTCAAGAAGGTGCAAGCATTATAGATATTGGTGCACAAAGTACGAGGCCAGGTGCCCATATGGAGGGTGCCGAAATTGAAATTCAAAGACTCATTCCCTACATTGAAGCCATTCACCAAGCCTATCCTAAACAACTTATTTCGGTAGATACTTTTTATGCTTCCGTGGCGGAGGCTGCTTTAAAAGCGGGTGCACATATTATTAATGATATTAGTTGTGGAGGCTTTGATGAAAATATATTAACAGTAGTGGCAAAAAATAATGCAGGTTATATTGGTATGCATTTAACAGGTGGAATGGATAGTATGCATAAGGTGGAACCAAGAGAAGATATTATAGCAAATCTTATTAGTTATTTCGAAGCCAAAAAGAAATTATTATCAAAATATGGGATTGAACATTGGGTAATAGACCCTGGTTTTGGTTTTGGGAAAACAGTAGAAGAGAATTTTACGATCGTTAAAAAAATGAATGAATTAAAAATAGTGGGGCTTCCTATTTTATTGGGGGCTTCAAGAAAATCTAGTTTATATAAAACATTAGGTATTGAATCAAAGGATGCTTTAAACGCCACCACCATTGTAAATACAGTGGGCTTATTAAAGGGTGCAGCTATTGTAAGAGTTCATGATGTGAAAGAAGCTGCTGAAATAATTAAATTACTACCCTATCTACAATAAAAATGCTCCTCTTATTAGGAGAAGCATTTTTGAATTCAATAAATCTTATTATTTAATTTATAATTTCTATAAATTATTTATGCTAGTTTTTATTTTTGCATTGGTGGCGGTGGCGGTGCAACAGTGCTTGCTTTTGGAGCAGCCGTTACATCTTTAATTTCAATATCAAAGGCTAAGTTATCATAAGCTTTAATAACACCATTTGCTTGTGGGCCATAAGCCAACATTGCAGGAATATATAAAACGCCTTTTCCTCCTTTACCAAAATACTTCAATCCAATATCCCAACCTGGAATGACAGCACCTGTACCTACTTTTACTTCGTAAGGTTTAGCAGTTGGATCGTTAGGGTTTATATTTGAATCAAATACATCACCCTTCAAAGTATATCCTTTGTAAAAAACGCTTGCAATTTTTGTAGAGTCAATTCTGTTAGCAGCATCACCTGCTTCTTTAGTAACTACAAATACTCCTTCTGGAGATTGAACAGCCGTAATTTTATTTTTAGCTAAGTAAGCAGCAATAGCGCTAATTTCTCTTGCTTTTTCCTTGTCTTGCTCTTTCTTGTAATCTTCATCTACTAATTTAACATCTGTAAATACATCTACGATTTCAGCTTTACCTAAAATAATATCTTTTGTTTTAAATACTTCATTTAATTGTAAAGCTTTCATGTTTACTAAAGTATCAATGCTTAAAGAGAATTCAATCTTGTCTCCTTTTCTACATTTCATAATAACTTCTGTGAAAGTATATTTACCTAAACGAGCTGTATCAATAGGGAAATAAACAGGTATCATGCCATAAGTTGAACTTAAAGTAGTGTCTTTAGATTTTAACTTATACTCTACATTTAATTTAACGTATTGACCTTGTTGCAATAATTTTTCATTACCACTACCGTGTGTAATTTTGTAAGGCATACCAGATGGGGCTTTTTCATATTGGTTACAACTTGCAAACAAGACAATAGCAGCCACTAACTTTAATGTTGATTTTATCATTTTTATTTTAATTGTGTTAATTGTGATTTATACTCTTTTATAATGGTTTTAAAATCGGTTGCGGTTTCTTCCACAGATTTCGAAGATCTTCCTCCAGCCGCATTGGCATGTCCTCCCCCTTCAAAATGAGTGCGTGCAAATATATTAACATCGAAGTTACCTTTGCTCCTAAAGCTCCATTTTCTTTCTTCTTCTCTGTCAATTACGATGGCGGCTAGCTTAATTCCTTCAATGGATAGCAAATAATTAACCAATCCTTCGGTATCCCCTGTTTTTAAATCGAACTTATATATGTCGGTCTTGGGTATGGCCATAATAGCTGTATTTAATTCAGGTAGCACCGTCATTCTATTTAAAAAAGCATTCCCCATAAACTTTAATCTGCCTTCTGATGAATTATCATAGATTTTTTCATGTATTAATGAATGCTGTAGGCCTAACTCTTTTAAATGCGCTACAATTTTATGAACAGATGCTGTGGTAGAAGGAAAACGAAAAGAACCAGTATCGGTCATTAGCCCTGTATATAAACAAGCAGCAATATCAAGATTTATTAAATTACTATGCCCAGATCCTACGATGAAATTATAAATCATTTCACAAGTGGAGCTCATCATTACATCACTAATACCATATGCAAATGAAGGCGTATCGGGCTGTTGATGATGATCCACTAAAATTTTAAGTGCTTTTGCCTCTTTAATGATAGGTTCTAAATGTTTAGTTCTATGTAGGATATTAAAATCTAAACAGAAAACATAATCGGCAGCTTGAATAATACTAGTTGCTTTTTCTTTATTCGCTTCAAAATCAATCACCTCTTCCGTTCCTGGCATCCAATCTAAAAAGGAAGCCCAATTGGTAGGAGAAATGACAGTTACCTCATGCCCCAACTGCTTTAAAAAATGATATAGACCCAAACTTGAGCCCATCGCATCGCCGTCTGGCTTTTGATGCGAGGTAATAACAGCCTTAAAAGGTTGACTTAGAATGGGGTAAAATTGTTCAATTGATTGCATAGAGGCACAAATTTAGCGTAAATCAGATGTTTTTCAGTAATTTTGCGCCTGCAATTAGCAACTAATAATAAATTAACTATGAACCGCACATTTACGATGATTAAGCCAGATGCCACTTCAAAAGGCTATACTGGAGCTATTTTAGACCAAATTATTAAGGCTGGATTTAGCGTTAAAGCTATGAAATGGACAAAATTAACAGTGGAACAGGCTGGTCAATTCTATGAAGTGCATAAGGAACGCCCTTTTTACGGTGAATTAGTAGCCTTTATGAGTTCTGGCCCAATTGTAGCCGCTATCTTAGAAAAAGACAATGCTGTTGCCGATTTTAGAAAATTAATTGGAGCGACTAACCCTGCTCAAGCAGAAGAAGGTACTATTAGAAAGAATTTCGCTGCTTCTATGGGAGAAAATGCTGTTCATGGAAGTGACAGTGATGAAAATGCACAAATAGAAGGAAACTTCTTCTTTGCAGCTACTGAGAGATTTTAATATATTTTATAAAAAGGCCCTTAAGAAAATCTAAGGGCCTTTTACTTTGTCTACTATTTTTTATAATGCTTTTTTTATTTCTTGCCTCCTCTTGAAATAGGCTTGCCGTATTTTTTCTGCATTATCTCTTTTCTATTCTTGCGTACATTCACTTTACTATTTTTAGCCGATTTTTCATGGAACGCTGGCCCCGATTCTTCTTTCTTAGGTACTTTAATTTGAATAATCTTCATTCGAACTTTAGGCTTCTCGTCTTCTGTAAGAATTGCTGAAATTTCTAAGTCGGCAGGTAAAGCCAACATTGGAATTTCTTGCTTCATTAAAGTTTCTATTGCTTTTTGTAAAACTTTTTCTTTTTCTGTAATGAAAGTTATAGAGATTCCTTTTTTATCAGCTCTTCCTGTTCTACCAATTCGGTGAATATAATTTTCTGGTACATCTGGGGTATCAAAATTAATAACATGCGTTACTTCAGCCACATCGATACCTCTTGCCATTACATCAGTAGCAATTAAATATTTATAGACTCCAGCTTTAAATTGTTTAACCGTATTGAATCTATGATTTTGTTCTTTGTTAGAATGTATTACGCCTACTGTTTCAGGAAACTTTTCATTTAATTTTTCGAAGAGTTGATCTGCTAAAGCCTTGGTGGCAGCGAATATTAACACTTTGGTCATGGCCTCGTTACTAGCTAATAAAAGCTCTAATAAATTTACCTTGGTATTAAAATTGGGAACATCATACCCATTTTGAATAATATTTTCAAGGGGCGTACCTGTTGGTGCCGCTTCTACTCTTATGGGTGCACTAAAATAATCATTCATTAATTTTTCAACATCATCGGTGATGGTGGCTGAAAAAAGTAAGTTTTGTCTTTTAGCTGGAAGCAGTTCTAAAATATTTGTGATTTGTTTTCTAAAACCTAAATTCAACATTTCATCCATTTCATCAATGACTAATTTCTTAATCATTTTAGTTTTAAAAGCCCCGTTCATGATTAAATCGAATAGACGACCTGGAGTGGCTACTAAAACATCTGCACCCGACTCCAATGCAATTTGTTGTGTATTAATATTCACCCCTCCAAATACACCCACTGCATTTACACTCATATAAGGTGTTAATTTATTAACAGCCTCCACCACTTGTACCACTAATTCTCTGGTAGGTACTAATATTAATATTTGAGGATCCTTGTTTTTATCAAATTTCCATTGTCTTAAACAGGGTAATAAATAAGCAAATGTTTTTCCTGTTCCTGTTTGTGCAATACCGCATACATCTCTACCCGACATCACAATAGGAAAAACCCTATGCTGTATAGTTGTTGCTTCTGTAAAACCTAGTTCTTCAACAGCTCTTAATAAAGGGGTATTTAAATTTAAATCTTGAAATGTCATAGTGCGTAAATGTGACGCGAAGGTAGTTTATTAAAAGCGCTATTTAAGCATAAATATTAGATAATCGTAGTTTATAATTAATATAAATAGTTCAATACTAATTACTTAGAATAGAATAAGTAAAAAATAATGAGTTTGTAATTCTATAAAATATTATCATTTAAATGAAGGGGTACTGCATTAAAAAAATTATATTTAGCTAATGAAAATTTCACAAAAATCTAAAATTTAAATAAATGAAATTGAGTATTCAACTAAAGCAGTTCAGTGTAAACTTATGTAAAATGCTAACTCTTGTTATGCTAAGCTTGGCATCACTGCAGGCATACAGTCAAAATGATGATAATATTAATAGTAGAGATATCGCCTACCTTACTTCTGGTGGTAAATTACATCCCTTACAGGCTATTATGGATATTAGACATTATACCATTGCCTTGGAGGTGGATATTGCAAAACAATCTATTAGTGGTTCTACTGAGGTAAGTTTGAATTTGTCTAAGAAAACAGATACCATTTTACTGGATTTAATTCATTTATATAAGGTTACTAAAATTAAAGTGAATAATAAAGTAACTCCCTTCTACCAACACGACGATAAAATATTTATAACTGCTGCAACTGGTTTTGCAGTGGGTAATCAAAAAGTATATATAGAATATAATGGTATACCTCCTGTGGCTATTAAGCCTCCTTGGGATGGTGGATTTACTTGGAAAAAAGATAGCGCAGGGTATGATTGGATATCTATCAATATTCAAGCTGAGGGTGGAAAAATGTATTTCCCTTCTAAGGATCATCCTAGCGACGAGCCCAATGAAGGAGCCGATTTAAAAATAACCGTACCTTCTCATTTAGTAGTGGCAGGCCCGGGATTATTAATGAATACTACTACTAAGAAAAATAAAGTGACCTATCATTGGAAAACAAATTATACGATTAGCAACTATTGTATTTTATTTAATATAGGCAAATACAAAGTATATAAAGATGAGTTAACCACTATACTTGGCAATAAAGTACCCATTGAATATTATGTATTAGAAGTTGATACCATGCATGCTAAAAAAGTAATTGCCACTAAAAAAAGAGACAACCAAATTTTAGAAAAATATTTTGGTGAATACCCATGGGCTAAAGAAAAAATAGGTATTGCTGAAGTACCTAACTCAGGTATGGAGCATCAAACAATGATTACTTTTGATAATTTGTTTAGGTATAAAACTATTAAAGGCCAAGATTACTCTGACAACTTATTTCATGAATATGCACATGAGTGGTGGGCGAATAAAGTAACCAATAAGGACTGGGGCCATATGTGGATCCAAGAAGGCATTGGTACTTATGCAGAAGCATTGGCGATGTTAGAAATTGGAGGCGAGCCTGCTTACGATGAAATTATTGCTGGCCATAGACGTAATTCAAGAAATAGATTTGCCATTGTTCCAGCAGGTGATGAAATTACAGAAAAAGAAGTATATGCTGGTGGAGATATTTATGGTAAAGGTTCTTTTTTCATGCATAGTTTAAGATACTTAATTGGAGATGAAATATTCTTCCCTACTTTAAAAAAATTAGCTACCGACCCACAGACTACTTATGATAATTTTGTTACTACAATGGATGTAGAAAAATTATTTAGTACAGCTACTGGAAAAGATTTAAAACCATTCTTTGATTTCTTTTTACGCACTACCAATGTTTTAGACATCACTGTGAAAGAAGTAGGATTTCAAAAATTCCAAATTAAACAAAATAATTTCTTTATGCCTTTGCCTTTTGAAATTACCGCTAATGGTCAAACTAAGCGTACCATTATTCCTAGTGAAGGTATTATAGTGAATTCGGCCCTTGCTCCTCAGGTAGATGCAAAAGGTAATTATTTGAAAAAAGTAACGCTACAATAAAACATTTAATATAATATTTAATAAAATATACAATACCATTTACCTAATGAAAAGAATTATTAATTTATTTACAACGGCCTTACTCTTTGTTATACCTCTTATATCGAAAGCCGATACCTACCCTATTAATAAAAACATAGATATTAAGCATTATGTATTTAAATTAAGTTTATCGGATGCAGATAATGAAATTACAGGAACAACACTAGTTACAGTAAATTTCAAAGAAGCAGGTATGCAAAATTTTCGTCTCGATTTTGTTAATAAAACTAGTGTAAGAAAAGATAAAGGCATGGTAGTTGATGCAGTAAGTGTTAATAATACTGCTGTAGACTATACGCATGGAAACGATGAACTTATTATTAGTTTGCCAGCCCCTTCTACTAAAAATCAAACATTAACATTTACCATTCAATACCATGGTATACCTTATGATGGTTTAAGAATTGGAGCAACTAAATTAGGTGACCGTAGTTTTTTTAATGAAAACTGGCCTAATCGTGGAAGACATTGGCTACCTATAGTTGATCATCCTTATGATAAAGCTACTTCTGAGTTTATCGTAAAAGCACCTTCTCATTATAAAGTAGTATCCAATGGTCTATTAATGGAAGAATCTGAACTAGGTAATAGTAACAGACTTACTCATTGGAAACAATCTGTGCCTGTATCTTCTTGGTTATTTGTTTTAGGTGTAGCCGATTTTGCTGTGAAATATGTAGATGAATTCAGAGGAAAATCAATTCAAACTTGGGTGTATGCAAAAAATAGAGAAGCGGGATTTTATGATTTTGATGAACCTACTAAAAAGGTTTTAGAATTCTATTCCAATTATGTGGGCCCTTATGCTTATGAGAAATTAGCGAATATCCAAACCCCTAGTGTAAATGGTGGTATGGAAACTTCTTCTGCTATATTTTATGGAGAAGATTTAGTCACAGGTAAAAGAGATGAAAGAACTAGAAATGTAGTCATTCATGAAATTGCACATCAATGGTTTGGCAATGCTATTACTGAAACTACTTGGGACGATGCTTGGTTAAGCGAAGGCTTTGCAACCTTCTTTACTTTATTATTTATAGAAGATGAATATGGTAAAGATGAATATTTAAAAGGCATCATTAAAGCTAGAAAGTCGGTTTACGATATGTCGGTTAAAATGCCTGATTTTAGTATTGTAAGTGAAAGAACTGCAGAAAAAGAAGATGTAACTAGCGGTATTACTTATCAAAAAGGGGCTTGGGTAATACATATGCTTAGAAATTTAATGGGAGAAAAGAATTTCAAAAAAGGAATCCAAAATTATTATGCAAAGTATTTTAATGCCAATACCACCACCAGTGAGTTTAGAGCAGAAATGGAAAAAGTTTCTGGTAAGGATTTAAAATTATTTTTTAAGCAGTGGTTATATCAACCTATTAACCCAACTATTAATGCCAGTTGGAAATATGATGCAAATACTAAGAAATTGAATGTACAATTACAGCAAGCGCAAAAATATTTATATAATGTTCCAGTTGAGATTGGCTTTTATAAAAAAGGTGCAAGCACCCCTACTATACTAACCATGAATTTGAAAGAGAAAGACCAATTGTTTAGTTTTCCTTTAGCGACTGCGCCTGAGAAATTGGAATTAGATCCTAGGGCTCTGTTATTGAATGATGGGAAGATGCGTAAGGAGTAGAAATTATGTCCTAAGTTTCACTGAATTTCAAGCTATTGAGCTGATTTTGAGGCCAAAATCAAAGGATTTGGGGGCCATTTTTAAGCCTAAATAGAAAAATCGGGGTATATTGCATCAAAATTATAAAGGCACGATGACAATTCTTCTACGACAAGTCAAAATTGCAGATACAAAGTCGCCTTTTAATGGCTTGGTTAAAGACATACTTCTCCAAGATCATCAAATCATCTCCATTTCAGATAAATACAAAGGCGAAGCGGATCAAACCATCGAATTAAAGAACGCATTTGTTAGCCCTGGTTTTGTAGACCCCTTTGTACATTTCTGTGATCCAGGAATGGAACATAGAGAAACCTTACATACTGGCGCTGAAGCGGCTCAGCAAGGAGGTTTTACGACCGTATTTGTAATACCTAATACACAACCCGTTATTGATACAAAGTCTCAAGTGACTTATATCAAACAACATAGCCAAGACTTACCCATTCATATCTTACCCATTGGTGCGCTTTCAAAAAAATTAGAAGGAAAAGATTTAGCTGAAATGATTGACATGCATAGTAATGGTGCGGTTGCTTTCAGTGATGGTTTATATCCTGTTCAATCTACCCTACTATTTTTAAAAGCCTTACAATATGTAAAAGCTTTTGAGGGGGTGGTTATTCAAATGCCTATCGATAAAAGCTTAGGCAGTTTAGGATTAATGAACGAAGGAATTTTATCTACAAGATTAGGATTACCGGGTATACCTTCCATTGCAGAGGAGTTAATTATTCAAAGAGATATTGAATTACTAAAATATACTGGTTCAAAATTACATATCACAGGGGTAAGCACTGCTAAAGGAATTGCTTTAATAGCTGCGGCTAAAAAAGAAGGACTTCAAATAACTTGTAGCGTAACGCCTTATCATTTATACTTTACAGAAGAAGATTTACACAACTACGATACTTTATTAAAAGTATTTCCTCCACTAAGAACTAAGGAAGATCAAAAAGCATTAATTGCTGCTGTTGAAAACGGTACAGTAGATTGCATTACCACACATCATATGCCGCAGGACTGGGATGGAAAAACCATCGAATTTGAAAATGCAAAAGCCGGTATCGCCTCTATTGAAACAAGCTTTGCTGCTGTAAAGCAAGCTATTCCTTCCTTATCTGAAGCAAGATTATCGGAATTGTTTTCAAGTAACGCTAGAAATATCTTCGGACTTAATAATTGTTCAATTCAAGAAGGCGCTGAAGCGGAACTAACCCTATTTAGCGCAAAAGAAAGTACAAACTTATCTAAAGAAAATTCTAAAAGTAAGTCTGCTAACTCTCCTTTCTGGGATATTACCTTAACTGGTAAAGTTGTAGGAACTTATGTAAAAGGCAGGTTGTCCATTAATAAATAATTTCTCAATAAAATCAATTCTAATAAATCATTACTCTAATAAATATCTAATAAATAAAAATTATGGAAAATATAAATACAACAAATACACAAATCACTACACATATTGTCAAAGGTTTAATATTAAGTGCAATCTCTATTGTATTTAGTATAGTAATGTATGTATTTAATTTGTTTGAATACAGCTGGTTAACTTGGATAAATACGGCTATTAATGGGCGGTTTAATTTATGGTAACATATTGTACGCTAATCAAAATAATAACAATGTAACATTTGGTAATTTATTTGCACATGGTTTTAAAGCCACTGCAGTAGTTATTGTAATTACCACGGCTTATACTTTTCTTGCCTTTAAGGTTTTATTTCCTGATATGATTGATATTATTTTAGAAATATCTAGAAAACAAATGCTAGCGAATCCTAAGATGACAGACGAAATGATTGAGCAAGCAATAAGTATGACTAAGAAATTCTTTATACCCTTTGCAATTGGGGGTACCATTCTAGGAACTGGCTTTACAGGTGCTATCGCTTCATTAATTGGTGCGGGTGTTGCTAAAAAGAATCCTATTGATCCTTTCTCTAATCCAGCTTCTTAATAAAAGAATATGCAAATTTCTGTAGTTATACCTTTATTTAACGAAGCCGAATCATTGCCTGAATTAATGCAGTGGATTGACAAAGTAATGCAAACACATAATTATTCTTACGAAGTAATTATGGTGGATGATGGTAGCAAGGATAATAGCTGGCAAACCATACAAAGTTTAAGGACTACCTACCCTTCATTAAAAGGTATTAAGTTTCAACGCAATTATGGAAAGTCTGCAGCATTAAATGAAGGCTTTAAAATGGCGAAAGGAGATATTGTGGTGACTATGGATGCCGACTTACAAGATTCACCTGACGAGATTCCTGAATTTTATGATATGATTACTAAGGAGGGTTATCATTTGGTAAGTGGTTGGAAGAAAAAAAGATATGATAATACTTTCACTAAGAATATTCCTTCGAAAATTTATAATGCGGTAGCTAGAAGAAGTTCAGGTATTATTTTACACGATTTTAATTGTGGTATTAAGGCCTATCAATTAAAAGTGATAAAAAGTATTGAAGTATTTGGAGAAATGCACCGCTACATTCCTATTCTAGCTAAATGGGCAGGATTTTCGAAAATTGGAGAGAAAGTAGTTGTACACCAAGCTAGAAAATACGGCACTACTAAATTTGGATGGGAGCGTTTTGTAAATGGTTTTTTAGACTTAATGACCATTCAGTTTTTATTGAAGTTTGGTAAAAAGCCCATGCAATTTTTTGGATTAATTGGAAGCTTATTTTTCTTAATAGGTTTAGTATCTTTTGGTAATATCGTTTTTGATAAATTTATGAACCCTGATTTTTCAGTCACCAATAAACCTGCATTTTATATTGCCTTAGTCTCTATGATTATTGGTGTACAATTATTTTTAGCTGGTTTTATTGCAGAATTAGTGAATCGTAGTGCAGTTGATAGAAATACCTATTTAATTGAAGATAAACTGGGTTTCAATAGCTAATTAATAATCTTTTCAAATGAATAAGAAAGTGATTATTATAGGTTCTGCTTGGCCATTAAGAGCAGGAGGATTAGCCACTTTTAATGAGCGATTAGCCAAACAGTTTATTGAAGAAGGTTTTGATACTAGTATTTATACATTCTCTTTACAATACCCTAGTTTCTTATTTCCCGGTTCTACGCAGTTATCTAAAGAACCAGCACCCACTCATTTAAAAATTAAGGCCTGTATCAACTCCATTAATCCACTGAATTGGTTGAAAGTGGGAAATGAACTTAGAAACTTAAAACCAGATTTCATTGTAGTTCGTTTTTGGATGCCCTTTTTTGGACCTTGCCTTGGAACCATATTAAGAATACTAAACCGCAACAAATTCACTCAAATTATTTGTATAGCAGACAATGTCATTCCCCATGAGAAAAGACTGGGAGATAAAGTTTTAACAAAGTATTTCTTATCATCCATTCACCGCTTTGTTACCATGAGTGAGAAGGTAAATGCGGACTTAAAAACCTTTACCCAAAAACCTTCTATTAATATAGTACACCCTATTTATGATAATTTTGGAGATATGGTCTCTAAAGAAGAAGCGCGCAAGCATTTAGGCTTACCAGTAAATGAAAAAATAATATTATTCTTTGGCTTTATTCGTAAATATAAAGGCTTGGACTTATTATTAGAAGCCATGAACGACTCCCGCATAAAAGAGGCTAATATTAAGTTATTAATAGCAGGTGAATTTTATGATAATAAAGATGAATATGAAACTATTATTGCGAAATATAATTTATCCAATTCATTATACTTAAGAACTCAATTTATTGATAATACTGAAGTGAAATATTATTTGGGCGCTGCCGATTTTGTGATTCAGCCCTATAAGCATGCTACGCAAAGTGGTGTTACGCCATTGGCCTATCATTTTGAAAAACCAATGCTGGTAACGAATGTGGGAGGACTTGCAGACTTAGTACCTCATTTAAAAGTAGGCGTTGTTACTGAACCTAACGCCCTTGCTATTGCTTCAGGCATTATACAGTTGTATGAATTAGGAGAAATCCATTTTTTAAAGCAACTTTGTGAAGAAAAAAAGAAGTTTAGCTGGGATAAATTAACAGCAGCAATTATTGAAAATAAATAGACTGAATAGTAGATTATTGGACTAAAATATTGGACTAAATTATTAGATGAAAATATTAGATTAATAAATACAGTAGAATTAAACATATGCAAACAAAAATTAACAGTATCATTAATGCTTCTATTCAAGTGAAGCAAGACATTATAGAAAAAGGTGAATTAGCAGCTACGCTTGAAAAAGTAATTGCAGTAATCACGCAAGCCTTTAAAAATGGAAATAGTGTGTATTTTGCAGGTAATGGAGGAAGTGCTGCGGATGCACAACATTTAGCTGCTGAATTTTCTGGGCGTTTCTACAAAGACCGAAAGGCCTTGCCTTCTGAAGCCTTACATTGTAATACCTCTTATTTAACTGCAGTTGCCAACGATTATAGTTACGATGTTATTTATTCAAGACTCATCGAAGGTTTAGCTAAACCAGGTGATGTATTAGTAGGCTTAAGCACATCAGGTAATTCAGGTAATATTGTAAAAGCCTTTGAAAAATCTAAAGAATTAAAAGTAGTTACCATTGGTTTTACGGGTGCAGACGGTGGTAAAATGAAAGACTTAAGTGATTATTTAATTAATGTTCCTTCTACCGATACACCTCGCATACAAGAAAGTCATATTTTACTAGGCCATATCATTTGTGAATTAGTGGAGAAAAATATCTTCGGATAATTACATTATATGTTTGATCTTAAAACCATAGACAATAGCTGGACTTTATTTTTAGATAGAGATGGTGTTATTAATTACGAAAGAAATAATGACTATGTTACAACTTGGGCTGAATTTAAGTTTTATGAAGAAAGTATACTGGCCCTACCCCTTTTAGCCCAAAAATTTTCAACTATTGTTATAACCACCAACCAAAAAGGTGTGGGAAGAGGTTTAATGACGGAAGAATCTTTAAATAACATTCACCATAATATGGTACTTGAAATTGAAAAGGTGGGCGGAAGAATAGATCATATATTTTACTGTACCGATTTAGAAAACGATTCCATTAATAGAAAACCACAGCCAGGTATGGCATTACAAGCGAAGGAAAAATTTCCAAGTATTGATTTTACAAAGTCTATCATGGTTGGCAATAGAACCAGCGATATGGAATTTGGTAGAAATGCAGGACTGCATACAGTGTTTTTAGCCACTACGCATCCTGAAACAGTCTATCCGAACCCTTTGATAGATTACAGATTCAATCACTTATTAGAATTTGCAAATGCCATTCAATAAAAAAGCACTTAGTTTTTTACTAAGCGCTTTTATAATTTTTAAAACTATAGTTTAATTAAACTATTAACTCAAATTACACATTTAAGTATTAATCTAATTTAAGTACTGCCAAGAAGGCTTCTTGTGGAATTTCCACATTACCTATTTGACGCATTCTCTTTTTACCTTCTTTTTGTTTCTCTAATAATTTACGCTTACGGCTAATATCACCACCATAACATTTAGCAGTTACATCCTTACGCATGGCTGATATATTTTCTCTAGCTACTACTTTTGCACCAATGGCCGCTTGTATAGCAATTTGGAATTGTTGCTTGGTTAATAGCTCTTTTAATTTCTCACAAAGTCTACGACCAAAATCGGATGCCTTGCCTCTATGAATTAATGCACTTAATGCATCTACTTTTTCTGCGTTCAACAAAATGTCCATTTTCACAATATCGGCGTCTCTAAATCCTATTTGAGAATAGTCAAAAGAAGCATAGCCTCTTGTTTGACTTTTTAATTTATCATAAAAATCAAATACAATTTCCGTCATGGGCATTTCAAAAATTAATTCCACCCTTGTTGGGGTTAAATAACTTTGATTTAATAAAATGCCTCTCTTACTTAAACAAAGGGTAATAATATTTCCAATATAATCGGGAGCCGTAATAATTTGGGCGCGTATATAAGGCTCTTCAATATGCTCAATTTTTACAGGATCGGGCATTTCTGAAGGGTTGTTCACTATTATTTTTTCACCTCTAGTTGTATAAGCTATAAAACTTACGTTAGGAACCGTGGTAATAACTGTTTGATTAAACTCTCTTTCTAATCGCTCTTGGATAATTTCCATATGCAGTAATCCTAAAAATCCGCATCTAAATCCAAAACCTAAGGCTTGAGAAGTTTCTAATTCAAAAGTTAAAGAAGCGTCGTTTAATTGTAATTTTTCCATACAATCTCTTAACTCTTCAAATTCATCGGTGTTCACCGGATAAATACCTGCAAATACCATGGGTTTCACTTCTTCAAAACCATTAATCATCTCTCCAGGGTTATTCGCCAAGGTAATCGTATCTCCTACCTTAACTTCTTTAGCCACTTTAATACCTGTAATAATATAACCCACATCTCCAGCTCTTACTTCTGCTTTCGGTGTCATCGCTAATTTTAATACACCTACTTCATCTGCATTATAATCTCTACCAGAAGCGACAAAACGTATTTTATCATTTTTCTTTAATACCCCATTCATAATTCTGTAGTAAACAATAATACCACGAAAACTATTAAACACACTATCAAAAATTAATGCTTGTAGTGGCGCTTCAGGGTCTCCTACTGGTGCAGGTATTCGAACTGCGATAGCTTGTAGTATTTCTTCAATGCCAATACCTGAACGGCCACTGGCAAGTAAAATATCTTCTTGCTTACAACCTATTAATTCAATAATTTGGTCGGTTACTTCTGGAATTTTAGCACCATCCATGTCAATTTTATTAATGACCGGAATTATTTCTAAATTATTTTCCAATGCTAAGTATAAATTGCTAATGGTTTGTGCTTGTATACCTTGTGAAGCGTCTACTAATAATAAAGCGCCTTCACATGCGGCTAAGGCCCTACTTACTTCATAACTAAAGTCAACGTGACCTGGTGTGTCAATTAAATTATAATTATAAGTGGTGCCGTTGTGTACATAATTAATTTGAATGGCGTGGCTCTTAATGGTAATGCCTTTCTCACGCTCTAAATCCATATCATCTAAAACCTGATTCATCATTTCACGCTCGGTAATCGTTTTAGTATGTTCTAATAAACGATCTGCCAAGGTACTTTTACCGTGATCGATGTGTGCGATGATACAAAAATTTCTTATATGCTTCATGTAATTATTCTGTTCTTTTTAACTATTTAAG